>Ga0163215_100231_pt1 | contig 131313 bp, 102 predicted proteins | sample SynspAceP_FD_185934 | JGI IMG/M metagenome (GOLD analysis project Ga0163215, IMG submission 185934) | Saline lake microbial communities from Ace Lake in Antarctica - Synechococcus sp. Ace-P (Hybrid Assembly) | ecosystem: Environmental > Aquatic > Non-marine Saline and Alkaline > Saline | place...
CGGTGCTAATTGGCAACAACAATGGCAAAACACGTCACAAGGTACCGGCAGGAATAGTGAGACAGGTATGTGTGGCTAAACTAGATCTTAGTCAGGCTGTCAAGAACGGTCTAAAATGATCGGTTACGTCTTAACCGCATATTGGTATATTCCATTTATAATGCTTACCTTTATTTTATCTCCTATATTTCTTAAATATATAGAATTGACTAAGGCGAAGCAGCTTATTTTTATTTTTTTCCTTTTGCTTTTATCAATGATAGTGCATCGTCCAGAGGCAAATTTATCTCCATTTCATTCTTTTATTTATTTCACACCAATTTATTTGACAGGCATAGTATTTTCTTTATACCAAGAAAACATTCTAAAATTTTTAGACGGAAAAATTATATTGCTAGGAATGGGGGTAGTTGGTTTATCGTTACTACAAATCAACTTTTATGGTACCTATGGAAACTTCCACAAGGCTGAACTATTTTCATATCAAGGTATTGATCGAATTATTATTCAAAAAATATTATTGATATTTTTTATCATTGCTTTTTTACAAAAATTTATTAATAACCATATCCCCGTTTTGAAATACCTTGCTTCTATTAGTTTTCCTATATTTTTCATACATCCTTGGATTTTATTTTTTATAAAGCATTATTCGATAACAGATTACCTATGGTTTTTACCTGATGTTTTTATATTTATGCTCACAACTATTATTGCTGTTGTGGGTAGTATATTTATAGCAAACCTGATTAAATTAGCCTTCAAAAATAGAAGTAATTTTATTATCGGATGGTAAAATATATTACTGCTTAATAAAGGGACACTAGAGCCTTGTTATCTTACTAAGTGACGACAACCAATTCTAAAATATTAGACTTAACTATTTGGATTTTTATAATGAATGCACCTTTTTTCAGCATTATTATGCCTACTTACAACAGGAGCGATGTTATTATTCCTGTCATAAATGCAATTTTAGAGCAAGATTGTTTAGATTTTGAATTGATCATTATTGACGATGGAAGTACTGATAATACTCTTGAAATACTCCACAATATAAAGGACCCTAGAGTCAAGATATTAACTCAGGCAAATAATAGGCAAACTCAAGCTAGAAAAAAAGGATGCGAATATGCTTCAGGCGACGTATTTGCGTTCTGTGATAGTGACGATATTTGGATTCCTAGTTATTTGTCAGATTTGAAAAACGTTTTTACTGAGTATGATGCAGATTACGTTTTTACAAATTATCAAGTCGAGGGGGAACTGAAACCTAGAATAGACTTAGACAATAGAAATACGGCATTTTGGTTAACTAAAAACTCAACTAAACTAGGCAATAATATCTTTCACTTTAGTGATCTGTATTCTGCATTAATTGAATATCAACCTATTTTTTGTTCCTGCCAAGCAATAACAAAAAAGCACTATATTTCGATCGGTGGCATTTCAGAAAGAATAAATAATAAAAAATTAGGAACAGACCTGGCCTCTGAGGACACACATGTAATGATGAGATCAGCTATTACAACTAATTCATACTTTATTAATAAGACAAGTGTCCGCCTCGGGAGACAGGGAGATAACTGTTCTAGTTCATTTACAGCAAATCTGAGGGGTGGCTTGAAAATACTACTAGATATATTAAAGCACACAAAGTTAAGCAGCAATCATACACGGCTAACAAAAAAATCGATTAGGGAGCATCGCCAAGCTCTGGCAAAACAAATATACTATTTCGAACCAAAATCAAACTATATCAGGCATTACTTGAGTCAACCAAAAGTACAACTGTGCTTTAAAAATCACGCACATTTCTTTCTGGCAGTTTTGAAAAATTGAATAATACGGTCCTCAAAATCGGCCGAGGCGAACGATATATTTGCTTAAGGGCTAAGTCATGTTTATTGTTCTATCAAAAGGGAGTAATAGAGTAAACCAAGGGATCGGCGTTAAGCATTTTTTAACAAAAATAAACCAAGTACATAATTATCGAACAATCTTAATTAAAAATAAGGTGCGAAATAACAGCTACAAGTTAAGATTCTACCATCTTAAAAAAGCGTAATACATATTACAGAAAACGTGAATTACTTGTTTAAATTACCTTTTTGAATATTAAAGAAACTAAAAGATATTATTTTTTCTCTGCAAAAAAAACAAAACGACGGATGCTTATCTATAAATGATTAACTCATACGGAAAAAATCCAGACATTTCAGTTGTCATACCGGTATACAACCGCAAAGAACGTTTACTCGTCGTTCTCAAAAGTCTTTTGCACCAAGACTTTTCTGGATCATATGAGGTACTTGTGATCGATGATGGTTCTTCTGACGGGAGTAGTGATGACATCGAAAGCATTGATAATAAAATAAGAGTAATAAAACAGATAAATAGAGGCGCAGCCGCCGCGAGGCATTGTGGCGCGTTAAATGCGCGCGGTGACATTATCGTTTATCACGATTCAGATGACATCGCATATCCTAATAAGCTGACCGTTATGAAAGATGCATTGGATACCTATCCTGATTGTATAGTGGCAATTGGTATATCACAAAATCCGGATGACAAAATCGGGATGCCTTACTGGGCGATGAATGAAAAGGCGGATAGTATTGTATTTGATCAGCCCTTAGAGCATTTTTTTTATCACTACTTCCCACTTTCAAACGGAATGAACATTGCTTTGAGGCGTGATATTGCTATTTTTTCTAGTGCTAATATGGAATATTTTAAGGCAGCAAATGACTTTCATCTTCAATTTAAAGCCGCAAGTAAGGGAAAGTTTGTTTGTGTCCCTGTTATTACTCAGGAATACAATGTCGGCGAAGGCATTAGCTCTAAGTTAGGTAGTTTTGTACAAGAAGCATTTTCGTTAATATCCGTCTGGGAAAATTTTGCATTAAATGATTTCCCTGAAAAATTTAAACAACGTGTGCAACGCAGGACGGAAAATGATGGTCCGCGTATTTTACTTATGCTACTCGCACAAAAGCGCTACCCTCTTGCAAGACAATTATTTGTAAATATTTTAAGGCATGGACGACTAATTAAGCTTCCAAGGAGAATATTTTGGGCATTTGATTATTATCTAGAAACTAAAAAAAAATGAGGTTTTCAGGTTATGTTTAATTTTCTTTATAAAAAAGTGACTAATCAACCTGCGGTGGTAACTAGCACTTTATTCGACTTAACATGCCAAGGTAACAATGCTTCTATGTCTTCGACCGTTTTAGCATAAGGCACCGCGCTGAACACATGGTTGAGATAGGCGTAAGACTCTAATAAATAATAAAAATAGGATTAGAATAAGCACTTAATTTATTATCCTCTAGTGACTCCCTCACTATCCGAGAACGAACAAAACAAGCACCTTCTTGTTCAACTATTGGCAACAATAGCGTGACGCCACTCTCTTCCGGCGGCAATAGTTTACTGCGTACGACCACTTCATCATTACTGCAATTAGTGATCAAATCAAACCTTAGAAAATCATTTTTATATCTATCACTGCGCGTAGCACTTATATCAACCGATAAAACACGCTTACTTCCCATTAGCTTAATTGTCCCGCCAGGATAAACACGATACCCGTCTTCTTTACTTTCTACGGTAAATGCATAATCACGCAACAACTTGCCGTGGTCGGCCCAAAACGAACCCGCCTTAATACCTTTAATTAACCCTGAGTAATCTTTTGTCGGCGCGTCCACATGTATTCTAGAAAATTCACAGGGGCCATAATCCATCGAATCATTATGATAATCGGATGATGCAATAGCGCCCCATATTCTATGCCCTTCAGCTAACAGTTTGTCCCATGTCCCACCGACAGAAGCAACGACAGGATCCCAACGGTCGACAGGCAAAACTTGCGTTTCATATGAGCCTATTTGGGATTTATATTGATGACCAGGAGCGCCGGCGATCGCGGTTATATAGTTTACATTTTGATTCCAAGAAGCAATGTCTGAATAGTTTTCATCTTTTTCTTTGTTTACATCTTTTCTACTCGGGTGGTTATAAATCGCAATTGTATTGTCGCGTGCCTTGTTTGCAAGATTAAGAGCATTTAGAACGTGCAAGTCACGCTCTTTTTTAGGCATGGCTGGCGCTGTTTGCAAAGCTGACATAACCGCACCGAGGGTTGCCTCTTCAAATTCTGGCGTGCTAATAATATTCACATGCTCACGCCCCTCATAGGAGGGCATTCCGACTTCAAGTCCAGCAAAAATCAGCATAACGGGATACTTTTTTCTCATCGCTGCAATTTCCTGCAATTTAGCTTTCGAAAAGCTTTGCGAATATTGAGAATGGTCGGTAATAGAAAATGCATCACAGCCTTTTATATATGCCAACTCGGTTAGTTCTTCAACAGTTTTATCACCATCTGAATAGGTTGTATGAGCATGATGATCAAAAATCATTCGATTAGCTTTCGAACCGGCCCAATACACCTGCTCTACTTTCACCTTAGGTACTGACACTTTAAGCATAAAAGCGATACTGCCAGCGACAACAACTAATGTTATAAAAACAAATGAAAGCGTTTTTTTACTCGGCTTTATCGCCTTTTCAATACGCCGCCCGTCTGTATTTTCTAACTGATCAGTGCTAATCGAAACTAATTCTGACCTTAAAGGGGGTTGTTTAAAATATTTCATCACAGGCCTTTCAACCAGCTTGTATGTTATATGAGAGACAAGCAGCGTTGCTAACAGAGTGATAAACAAGTAAAGCAGTACTTGTTGTGACATATCTATATTGATCGCCTCAAAGGCCTTTAGAGTGGCTTTTTGTATCGGATAGTGGAATAGATAAACCCCATATGAAATAACGCCAAGCCACTTCAACACTCTTAATTCCAAGAAATGGCGAGCCCACTTAGCTTGAGGAGTGGTAAAGACTATTAATCCTAATAGTACCGGAACAAACGGGAAATTATAGCGACCGAAATCTAACTGCAGTAAGTCATCTAACTCCGTTGTCAGTATCGCAAATACAAGGCCTACACTTATCCAAAACACAACTTCAGCCCATTTAGCTGTGTTCTGCTTATAAAAACTGGCTGCAAACATACCAATTAAAAAATGCGGTAAATGAGCAAACAGAGAGTAAGTGAGCGATTGACCAGTGGCTGACTCGACCGAAACGCCAAAAGGCCAAATTAACGGAACACTTATCGGCCAGTCATTATTAAGAGCCATTTGGCCCATAAAGTATCGATAACTTAGGTAGATAATAGGAATGAGCAAAAAGCAGAGTACTTGAGCTTTACGTAAACCGAGCTTCAACAACAAAACGAACAACAATGGCAACAGGAGGTAAAACTGAAATTCAACGGCTAATGTCCAAAACGGCGGGTTTAAACTCATAACTTGATAATCTTTCAAGTTATGTAAAAAGAAAAAGTGGGAAATGATGTTATTGAAGTTTACATCCGAACCTTGAAAACCTTTAATCGCCAAAAGAGCAAACAAACAAAGATAATAAAGAGGAATAATTCGAGCCGCACGATTCACAAAATATTGTTTAATATTAGGAAATTGATTACTTTTAAAAGAATGCCAAAATGGCATTGATAACAAAAAGCCGCTTAATACAAAAAATAGGGCGACGCCTGTGTTGCCATTAATCATCCAGCGCTCAAAATCGATAAATAGAAATGAAACTCCGATACCAGTGAACTGCTGGAAATGGACAAAGAATACAGCCAAAGCAGCGATGGCTCTGAGTCCATCTAAACCAGGAATATAATGACTACTGGTCCTATGTTGGGTATTTTCAGGAGGCGTGGAAAAAGCATTATTTTGGATACCATGCCCATCAATACTATCTTTGTGCACTGACTGGCTTTGAACAGGCTGATGCACATTCACATTCAAATTTGAATTCAATTTCAAGTATTGATGAATAATGAAGGCCACCATGATAACAATGAAAAAATCAGTACTATCAGGTACTGAATTAATAAAAAATATTTGTAGAAACTCGGACAGTAATACTATGGCAGCGCAAATAGCAGCGCCTAAAAGCAAACGACGTTTAGCTAGATAAAATAGCCATACTACCCCACCATAAAAGACCATTTTTTTGGTAAAAGCGAGAATATTGATTAGCAGGTTGCCCTCCATCGACGCAGCAAAAGGCAACCATTTAAACGTTCCTACCTGCTCTCTTAATTCAAAAGGATGGAGACCATTTCCTAAAATAGTAATGAGCAACACAATAGCGAGTTGTTGTGCATTAATTTTATGGGAAAACACCTTCCAAATAAGTAAAGAAAGGATACCGCCAACTAAAGAAGCCGGATTGATGTTGCTAGATATTATCAGGAACTTGGACGTTAAAATTACGATAACTAGCAAGCTAAGCTTGTTAATGCGGGCCCACATTGGGAAGGCTATTTTTAGCAGATAAAAAGCGACTAGCCAAAAAACAGTATTTTCAAACGTCCAATACCAATCAATGGAAGGTGAATTAAGTAACAACTTTATGTTTGCTTTAAGTACATCAAAATCGCTTGAGGGAGCGAATGGAGCTAGTTCTAATGCAATGATAGTAAAAGCAATAAAGAAAGAGATTTGTTGGTAGCTATGTCTTGCCTTGAATGTTTTAACAAAGTCTAAACGAAGCGATGCATATAGAAAAACACCAATTGCATAACCAACCATATTCCATATCGCATCACCGCCCCAAGGTAGTCGGTCCTCGGTAAATAGCTGCAGTGCTTGAATTGAATATGCGAATAAAAACGTGATAATTGCGAGCAGTAAAAGTTGGACCGCTGAGTTATATTTTGGGAAAGCGGCCCGCAAAAAAATACCAAATGGCACAAATAGAACGATATTAGCAATTAAATCCGTTAAGTGCGTTTTTGTGATGTCGACATTAATTAAAGCTTCGACAGCCGAGGCTGTAAGCGCTGCTTGGGTAAAATTAAATGGATACAAAGAACCATAAATAATTAATATGGAAATAAAGAATAAAATTGATTTCATTTTTAACTATACCGGTATTTGTCAAACCAGTTTTGGCCTCGTTGGTTATATTTATATCTAGCTTTTACATTTGAATGGCTGGTGCGTTGCAATTTCTCAACTTTTTCATCTATACAGTGCTAGTGAATCATAAAGAATTCACTGCTAGTATCTAATCTCACAGTTAAATAGTTTATTAAAAGTTGCGATATCAAAATACTCGGTGTGTCTTTCACGGTCAATGATATGATAATTATCGTTTCGTGTTTAATAAATTATTTTGGAGACGGCGATAATTCTGAAACGGAGGATAACTGAAAGATAAATTATTTGTAGTGACACCAAAAATTTCATTTATGAAAAAACAAAATAATTTGCATAGACGATATTTTTTTACTAGGGTAACCTACTACTCTAACCAATGGGAAGGTAATTAACGGTAATCTCGCATTGAGAATAGTCGAACACATTATGACGCCATAAAACATACCATTTTAATTTTAAGTTAACAGAAAAAGTAAGAGACTTCCCAATATGAAGATTGGTATATATATAGACGTTCTAAAAGCTCGGGAAAAAACGGGTATTGGTAGGTATATTGAAGGGCTCATTAAAAGTCTAGTAGAATTAGATAACGATAGTCAATATATACTTTACTACCAAGTACCGCTGTTTTCCAAGTTGTCTATTGATATTGGCATTCAATCATCAAAAATTATACTACGGCCAATAAAATTCTCCTCACAATGGTTCGATAGGAGACCACGACTCTGGTGGGATTATTACCTACCGTTTATTGCTCAGTTAGACCGCATTGATATTTTTCATGGTCCAAATCATTTTATACCGTCCAGAGGCACCTTTAAGAAAGTTGTTACCATTCATGATATAGCGTATTTTTTTATGAATGTTCATGGCTCAGGAATGGACCGTATTCTGAAGAACTGGACATTAAAAAGTATGGAAGCTGCTGATATAGTAATCGGCGTCACAGATTCTACAATCAATGACTGCATTAAAGAAGGATTGGACTCAAACAAAGCAATCAAAATTTACCAAGGGTTTGAAAGTAGCTTTGAGCATTTAAGATTAAATGACGACGAAGTTGCGTTAGAGATAGAAAATTTAAAGCTTCCTGAAAAATGTATTTTATTTTTAGGCAGTATACAACCAAGAAAAAATTTATGCTTTTTAGTTAATTCTTTTGCTACGATTTGCGAATCTATCCCACATACGCTAGTGCTAGCCGGTGGTCCAGGTTCAAGCCAGAATGAAGTCGAAAATCTTGTTGCAAAACATAACTTAAGCACAAGAGTAGTTTTTACAGGTTATATTTCGGACAAACAAAGAGCAGCCCTCTATCAACATTCAGAACTTTTTGTTTATCCCAGTAAATATGAAGGTTTTGGATTAGTTTTACTAGAAGCAATGTCGTTTGGCTTACCCGTTATAACTTGTCACAATAGCTCCCTACCCGAAGTTGTTAACGATGCCGGGATTTTAGTCGAATCAGATAACATTCAAGCGCTGGCTGAAAGCATATACAAAGTATTATCTGATGATATATTTAGACAAAACTTAACAGATAGAGGGTTAAAAAGATGTACAAAATTCACGTGGAACCAATGTGCAAAGTTAACTTATGGTGTCTATAAGAATTTAGTGTCATGACTAACTAGTCCATGATGCATTCCTTGTCTGCTAGAAGTTTGCATAATATGTTGATTGGGCCTTCCGACTTTTTATTAGTTGGCTTTATATATTTTCCATATCGTTTTTTATACAGAAATCATAAAAACACCCTAGCTTCCTTTTATGATCAGCCGACCAAGCCGTTTTTTCACTAAATACTTTTTAACCAAGCCCAATCCTTGAGTTTTTTCTTCGAATGACTCTAATATTGACAAATTAATGCCATGCATGGTTAAAGGCCAGTTATTAGAATCAATCTCATCCAAATAAGTCTCTTGTATTTTACCCAATTCATATCTGGCGATTCGATTTTTATATAGCTTTATGTCATCCCATTTAAATGGCGATAAACTATCAAAATGAAAACCAACACCGTCGAGATGTATAACTCGATCAGGCAAGTTCCGCGGAATGAATTGTATGTCGGTGTTCGCTGCTTTGGTCAAGAATGAATCTATCCAATTGAGGCCTATTGGTAATTTGAATTTTTTCTCTCTAACTAGTTTTAGATAACGCTGATGCATACCATAAAGGTTTCCAAAAAAGCAAAAACGCTCTGTAACTAAGCTTTGGTAGAACTCTAGGTTGCGACCTGATAAAGGCATACCTGCAATAATATGGCACGAGTCATTCGCTTGAGCTATTTGCTCAAGCAGTAACGGAAAGCATTGCTGACTAAAAACGACATCGGCATCTACAAAAAAATGGCAAAGGGTATCTTCATCTGCCACATCATGAACATAGTGATTCCATGCGTTACATTTATCTCCCAATTCAATATTAATTACTTCCATTTTATCGAAATTCAGTTGTTGCTTTAATCCTTCAGCAACGTCGACTGTGTTGTCGGTACAACCATTCGCCACGAGATAAAATTTATTTAAATTTTCATCACAGTTATTAGCTACTGCGGTGACTGAGTTAGCAAGATTATTTGCTTCATTATAAGCAAACATAACGATATTATATGAGGCTTGTGTCACTGTATATTCCTTGCCTTGATTAAATAATAAGCCAAGTGCGAATTCAAAATAATCAGAACTTAATTTATTAGAAGTGGAAGGATACCTAAAAAGAGTTCGGTCGGTCAATCATGACATGACTAGTATGATATTTTTGTTATAGTACATTCAATCTGAAAAGTTCGTCGCCAACAATGATAGTTTTAAAAAGAGAGTTATTAATTGAAGATTCTTGTCGTGTCCCATCGAGTCCCTTTCCCTCCAAACAAAGGCGAAAAACTCCGTACATATCATCAACTAGAAAGGTTGAAGCAACTGGGCCACTCATTGTCGCTAATTTCTCCTAGTAACGGATCAGAAGACGAGGGTTATGCCGCTGCTTTGGCTGCGGACCTAGGTATTGCAGTTAATACCGCTCAACTGAATTATAAACCGTTACGTTTTGCAAAAGCATTAGCGACTAACCGTTCCCTTAGTGAGGCAAACTTTTATTCATCTGACGTAAAACAGCTAATTAAAAATCAAATACAGTTGTTTGAACCTGACTTTTTGTTTTTAACTGCTTCGTCGCTTGTTAGGTATCTCGAGGGCATAACTAACCCAAATAACAGCCCTGTAATCTTAACCGATTTCATGGATGTCGACTCAAACAAATGGCAACAATACCAACACAAAGCACGCTTTCCAATGAATTGGGTATATAAACGCGAAGCCAAGTTAGTGAAAAAATTAGAAATTGAAGCCGCAACGTTATCTAAAGAATGTTACCTGATTGCCTCTGCCGAAGTTGAGTTATTTAACAAGGAAGTAACTAAGCAAGGAAAGATAACAATTTTGCCGAATGGCATTAACTCTAGTATTTTCAAGCCAAACATTGACTCCAGAAAACCTGAGCAGGCTACTCTTCTTTTTACCGGCGTAATGGATTATAAACCTAACATTGATGCTATTTTGTGGTTTATTGCCAATTGCTGGTCGCAAGTCAAAACCCAATATCCCAATGCCAAGTTGGTGATTGCAGGAATGAACCCGAGCGCAACCATACAAAAGCTCGGCAGCAGTGATGATATTGTCGTTACTGGGTTTGTAGACGACATAATGCCTTACTTTCAGTCCGCCTCTATATTTATAGCGCCATTTCAAATTGCGCGAGGTGTACAAAATAAAGTTTTGCAAGCAATGTCGTGTGAGTTGCCCGTTGTTGCGACATCAAAGGGCATAGAAGGCATTATTCATTGTGCAGGAGAAGATGTTCTTCTTGCTGATACAGCAGAGCAGTTCACCAAGCATTGTTTAGATTTACTCGAATCGGTTCAGTTGAGAGAGTCAATCGGTAAAGTCGCTCGACAAACAATACTAGCAAACTATGCTTGGCCTGAAGTATTGAAACCATTAACTAATCAAATTGAAAAAAACACATGAAATCCATACTCAAAGAGATTCTATTTATACTATTTGCTGTGCTAGCGTCACCTTTTACGCTCGTCTATTTTTTAATTGCATTAGTAATAAATAAAAATCAGTGTATTGCGTTTTTCAGTCAACTTTTAAGTTTAATTCCGGGCAAATTAGGTGCTTATTTTAGAGCCGGCTTTTACCGCTTTACATTGAAGAATTGCAGTAAAAACGCGGTTATATCATTTGCTACTTTGCTTTCGCAACAAGATACATCTATTGCTAGCGGGGTTTATATCGGACCTCAGTGCAATATCGGTATGTGTAACATAGAACAAAATGTGCTTCTAGGGAGTGGTGTACACATAATGAGTGGTGCAAAACAGCATAACTTTGATGATGTTAATATACCGATAAGAGACCAAGGAGGTAGCTATACCAAGGTCAAAATAGGAAAAAACTCATGGGTTGGAAATGGCGCTCTTATTATGGCTGACATCGGTGAGAACTGCGTTGTTGCTGCCGGCTCTGTTGTTATAAGTGCCGTTCCCGATAACGCTGTTGTTGGTGGAAACCCTGCAAAGATAATTAAACTAAGAAGTTAATATAGACATAATTAAAGCTGAATAGGGGCGATTTTTCGTTAACAAACCAAGCTATTCTTAACATAACGTAAAATACTATTCAAAAAGCGTCTTCGCTTTTATTACATGTGCTTTCCAGTCAAATATTTCATTCACGAACTTCGCGCCCTTTTCACCCATCGATTTGGCTAACGCAGAATCGCTAAGCAATTGATTTATTTTCGTCGCGATAACGTCGGGTTTCGTGCAATCAATAATAAAGCCGGTTTGTTCTGGCAGCATTGTTTCTGCTGTACCTCCAGAATCACCCGCTATAACAACCTTGCCGCATGCTTGCGCCTCTACTAGCACCATACCAAAACCTTCGATATCGTTGGCAATGGTCCTGTTGGGCAATATAAAAATATCACATTGCTGATAACACTTGATCATCTGCTCATCGCTTATTTCGTTAAGAAATATCACGTTATTTTCTAATTTTAGTTCAGTCACTAAATCAAGCAAACGCGGCTTTTGCTCACCATCTCCAATAATACAATAAAGGGTTTTAGGGTGAACGGCTAAAATAGTAGGCATAGCCTCTATCATTTTATCGTGCCCTTTGCGGGACTGTAAGCGACCTACAGTGAGTATGACTGAATGCTCCCCCCATCCCATATCTTTCTTAAACTCATCGTCGTTGGGTACTGGAATAAACCGCTCACAGTCGGCCCCAGGATGCAGCACAACCGTATTACCCACGTCATAGTTTAATCGGCGCGCGATATGTTGGCTATTTAGGCTGTTACAAATTAACATGTCAGCTTGTGCGCAAACCTTTTTAACCATTAAGCTGTGTTCACGACTTGTTGCGGCAGTTTCAACATCTTCACCATGAATGTAGCAAACAAATGTCACTTTTGTGCACAAAGACACCAACCAAGCAATAACACCTTCGTGAATGACTCGCCCACAATGAATATGAGTGATCCCATATTGCTTGGTCAGTTTTCGAACCTGTATTGCAGTGCGCCAATAGAAACCAAGTCCAGTGAGACTTTTAAAACCCCACTCGGCCGATTTGAGCGGTATTCTTATAACGGTATTTTCAATTTGCGTGTCCGCTGAGTTGTCTTCAACGGTGTCTGTAACAATGATGTAGTGTTCTTTTGGTAGCCTTGAATATAGCTCCCAAAACCACCTTCCACTACCACCTGATTTAGGCGGGAAGTTTTCAGTTAATACTAAGACCTTTTTTGGTTTTTCTGCTTGCATCTAGTTTCTAACCCTTGCTTCAAAAGCCGCTTGAAGTGCATTTATTGCGGTAGCTAAAATGCTATTTTTAGTATTTTCATCAAGTTCTGTGCTAACTGAAATTGCCAAGAAAACGCCATCGTATGGCTTGCCTTGCAACTTCAACCATACTTGGTACAACTTGGCCCGTTTAGTGTCGGCAAATACAGCGCCATTAATAATATATGCGTGATAAACGTTAATTTGTTGATCCGAGCCAGACTTTAATGTCATGTTATTGATTCGCAAGTTATCACCTAGTCGCTCACTGCGATTACCCGACAAACTCCAGCGTTGCTCACCAAAAATATCATTTTGAGTGCTTATTAACTCTCCGTCTGTACCATCATAATAGGCAGTGAAATAGACGAAATTACGGTTCTCGTGCTTCATTGTGAGCAACTCAGAACTGGTTGGACGTTTGAACTCGGGTTGCCATGTTGACAATACGTTACCCTGTTCAATGACGCTAAATGGAAGTTGAAATTCAGGTGCGATTGGAGCAACATTTGCGGCTGAATTAATTGAAATAGACTTTGCGATACCTAAAGCAAGCACGACTGCAACAACAAACGACTTTAACGCGATTGTTTTAACGCCCTCCACACTGCTGCCTAATGCGTCTATTTCTGCTTCGACAATACTCTCATTGCCGGCCTTATTTTGCTTGGAAATAAAGTGCTTTTCAATACGGCGGATCACTTCACCAATGCCTAATAAACAGACAATCACAAACGCAAAGAAAAACCACCCGTATATTAAGTGATCAGCACCAACAGCGTGTTTCATATCGCTAGCGTAACCAATCATAATGATGCCAAAAACACGAACTGCATTAGCTAGAATTGGAAAAATAACTGACAAAAGAACGAAGCCAATACGTGTTGTCATGCGTTTCAGATTCATATAAGCGTACAAATTACCTAACACAATCGACGCGATTAAAAAGCTGACACCCGAACAGGCTTCAGCAACTAAGAAGCGACCTTGTGGAATTTCTAAAAACAAACCTGAACGAAACAAAGGAACCCCCGTCCAAGACACCATTTCTACCGATATGTCAGCAGTTATTTCTTGTAGAAATGGAATAAGTTCTTCACCAAAAGGAATGGCGAATAGCATAAAACTGAGAGGAAAAATGATTTGTTTAGTTATTTGGTTACCAAGGTAAAACCAAATAAGCGTGGGCAGTAACGAAAACATCGCCGCGTGCTGAAATAACTGAATGTCGCCTGCAACGCCAATGACATATAAAAGCACCTGTAAGAAGATGAATGGCAAAGCAAATAATGTGCACTGACGAGCACTCCAATTAATATCGTTCTTTTTTTCCCATATCAAATACAAACTTACCGGTAATACAAAAAAGCAGTGATTGAAAATTTCTGATATATACCAAATTTTTACTGCGGACACTAACCCTTGAAAAGTCAGGCCTATCCATAAGCAAAGAAGAACGGCTCCCAATGCCCAATTAATCGAATGACTGCTGTTTTCATTTGCTGCGCTGTTTTCATTTGCTGCGCTGTTTTTATTTGCTGCGCTTTGTTTATTTAGCATTTATAACATCCTTGTATGTTTCGTACATTGTTCCCCACTTATATTCGTTTATGAGTTTTACTAGCTTTTTTTCCATTACGTGCAAGTTAACATAATGACGCAATTTAGATTTAAATGGTGCGCCTTGCACTCTGGGTTGGTCGACATCAATTTCCCATGGGTGAAAGTAGAAATTATACGGTTCGTTAGTGTCTTGCATGTATTTTTTTATGCGCTTATTCGATAACCAATAAGGATATAGTCGAAAATAACCGCCACCACCAATACCTGTATTTTTACCATTATTAGCTAAGGTGGGCACCGGGATTTCAACAATACCTTCTTTACGCATGTGTTTAAATCGCGGCCAATCGGGCACGCCATATAAGTCATGTTCTATGGGGTAAGTACTTGATGAGTATTTAAAGCCTAACTCAACCAAAATATCAAAAACCCATTCGTTGGTTTTATTGATTGAAAAACTAGGTGCTCGGTAACCTAATAAAGCCTTACCCGAAGCTTGTTCAAGCTTGTCTTTGCTAACTCTAATGTCTTCGAGTACTTCATCTGGCGTCATTGTTGTAGTGCGCCGATGGTTTGAGCCATGACTGCCAAGCTCATGCCCTTCATCGACAATTCTTTTAACCACGTCAGGACAATGATCTGCAACCCAACCCAAGGTAAAAAAGGTGCCTTTTATGCCGTGTTCATTAAATAAATCGATTAAACGGTGTGTGTTGTTGCCAACACGAGGCGTAATACTTGACCAATCTGAGGGCGAAATAACGGACTCAAACGCTGATACATGGAAGTAGTCTTCCACATCAACTGTCATCGCGTTAAGTCTTTTTGGGTGAGACTGCATGGTTTATTTCCCCTATTCGATAATCGACTTAACGATTAACGACCTTTACCAAATAAAACCACTTCAACGGTTCTGATCAGTATTAAAATATCTAGCAACAAACTTTGGTGCTTTACGTAATATAAATCAAATTTTAGTTTTTCGAGTGAATCCTTGACGCTTGCGCCATACGGATAATTTAACTGCGCCCAACCAGCTAACCCTGGTTTTACATTGTGGCGCTGATTGTAATACGGCACTTCCTTCACTAGTTGCTGCACAAACTGCGGTCGCTCTGGTCGCGGACCAATAAAAGACATTTCGCCTTTGAGTACATTAAGCAGTTGCGGCAGTTCATCAATTCGATACTTTCGAATAAAATTACCAATACCGGTAACCCTATTATCGTTTTTAGTTGCCCACTTAGCACCGTCTTTCTCTGCGTCAGGGCGCATACTTCTAAATTTTAAAATATTGAACAGCTTGCCATCTTTACCCACCCGTTCTTGCTTATAAAACACCGATGCACCGGTACGAAAACCATCATCAATATAAATAATAATCGCGGTAAGCAACATGAAAGGCCATGCGAACAGCATCACAAAGCCAGCTAATGCTATATTCAACATATAGTCGAGTGACTCGCGCAAATAATTTTGAGAATGGAAGCCATTGGAATATATAACCCAGCTGGGGTACATCAAGTCCACGACAATTTGACCTCGTTCGCGCTCCATAAAGTCGAGAAGGTCAGTGACTTCGATGCCTCTCAAACGACAATCAAATAGCGCTGAAACAGGCAATGTGCCCCGTCGTTGGTCACAAGCAACCACAATTTCTTCAATGTTATTGTCAGATAAAAACTGTCTAAATGAATCATCCACCTTCACATGAATTATTTTTTCACGTTGCACCCCACTCTGTCGATCATCACCGGGAATGGGTACAAACCCAACCAGTTCAAACCCGAGGCGGTCAACGTCGCGGCGCATATTATTTTCGATTATGGAGGCCCTCACACCAGCCCCTAAAACCAGTATTCGAGAACTGCTAAGACCCATTAAGCCGAGTCGGTTGGTAAAGTAGCGAAAGAAAACCAGGGTAAGGATGTTAAAACAAATAGCGGTTGGCAAAAAATATGGATGTAAGTCGAGTTGCGTAAATAGCGCACTCGTTAGCACTTCGACAATAAAGTAACTTAATACCAAACTAACAAAAATGCGTCTAATGATCCCCCTGAAGGTTTCACGTAACTTGGTTTCGTACAAACCCACGGACAAAGAACAAACTAAAATCGCAATCATTAGCAAAAATATATTGATTGCTAGCGCTTCAGAATTAGGCTTTGGGGTAAGTTGTAAGCTTACCAAAACAAAGCTGGCAATGTAGCTTACGTACGATACCAGTACCGCTTCAGTGAGTACTAACGCCGTTGAGCGCTTGTTTTGTCTTTTGTTAGACGATGCCATAACTTCCTTTTACCACCAGACTTTTATACAAAGTCGAATTTTAGACGTATGATATTTCATTTAATTAAGATAAACTTACCTTAATTCGTTGAGCATTATAGTAGTTTTCACGCTCGGGTAAATGACTGTTTTATGATTTGTGATAAACTTTGTGAATATCATTAACATATTGGAAGGAAATTTAGGGATGAAAAAAGCGCATCAATTGGGCATAGTGGGGTTACTTTTTGCTACGTTTGGTTTAACTGGGTGTAGTGTTAACACATTGCCCGAAGCAACAACTCGGGCTTCATTAACCACCAACGTTAATGATTACCAGTACCTTATTGGTCCTGGAGACAACTTAACTATTTTTGTTTGGCGAAACCCTGAAATTTCAGGCAATTTTGTGGTCCGACCTGACGGTAAAGTAACCACTTCGTTGGTTGAAGACGTCGAAGTGTCCGGCAGAACACCCACAATGCTAGCTCGCCAATTAGAAGAGCAATTGTCGACCTATATAAATAATCCTAGGGTAACCGTCAGCGTTGGCCAATTTAGAGGCCCATTCAGTGAGCAAGTGCGCGTAATAGGCGAAGCAACAAACCCAAGTGCCATTAATTACACAGAAAACATGACCTTGCTTGACCTAATGATTGCGGTAGGCGGGTTAACTGAATTTGCAAGTGGGAATAACGCTAAACTAGTACGTGTTATTGATGGAAAACAAACCACCTTTGAATTAAATATTGAAGATTTAATAAAAGATGGCGATATAACTGAAAACATCGATATGTTGCCAGGCGACATTATTATTATCCCAGAAGCTTGGTTTTAGTCTAATTTAGAGAAATACCTACATGCAAGATTTAGAACAAACCATTCAAATGGCGCTCGATTTTATTCGAGGTATATGGATAAAGAAACGATATGTAATGGTATGCTCGTGGCTGATATGTCCTATCGGCTTTTTTTATGTGACCACATTGCCCGACGTTTATGAATCAGACGCCCAAGTTTACGTTGACACCCGTTCTGTATTGCAGCCGCTGTTGGTTGGCATGGTTATAGGCTCTAACCCTGCGCAAGAAATCCAAATGATGGCCAGAACACTGCTCAGCAGAGCAAATGTTGAAATTATCGCACGTGAATCTGATTTGGATATTACGGTCGCTGGCAACGAAGAATACAATAAGCTAATTACGAAATTAACAGAAGACATTACCTTAAAGGGGACTGGTCGAGACAATATTTATACTATTTCATACGCAAACAAAAATCCCGAAATGGCCAGAACAGTAGTGCAAGAAACCCTTGATCTATTTGTAGAAGGTTCACTGGGAAGTTCGAGAAAAGGAACGGATACAACCACTCGTTTTTTAGATGAACAAATTGCAGAATACGAAAATGAACTAGCAGAGAGTGAGCAACGCCTTGCTGACTTTCAACGAAAATACAATGACATTTTGCCGGCGCAAGGTTCTTTTTACGGCAACCTGCAGTCGCTTAAGCAGCAGATGGAAGTAACCAAACTCACTATTAAAGAAACCCAACAACAAATTAATGCCATGAAAGGTCAATCTCGCCAGGCCCAAAAAGCGGCTGACGGCTTTGAGGTGCGCAGTAATGCAGGCGAACAGGTGTTAACAACTCGGTATGATGAACGTATTTTAGCCTTAGAAGGTAGATTAGACGAATTGAGGTTGCGCTTTACTAACCAACACCCGGACGTAATTGAGTCTAATAACTTGCTAGAAGCATTAAAAGAAGCCAGAGAAAAAGACATTAAAGCCTTCTTAGCACAAGATACTGACGATGAGTCACCATCAATGCTGACTGAAAGTGATCGCCAATTACGTCTTGAGATCGCTCGTTTAGAGGGCATGCTAGCCTCACTCAAAGTACGAGAAAATGACACTCAGGGCAGGATCATTGATCTGCAATCGACCATTGACCTAGTACCTCAAATAGAATCTGAAGAAACCGGTCTAAACCGTGACTATGGCATTAAGAAACAGAAATATGAAGAATTGTTATCACGCCGTGAGTCAAATAATTTAACCAGAAGAGCGGATAACCAATCCGACGACTTGCAATTTAGGATCATTCGTCCACCATTAATAGCCGATAAGCCGAGTGGGCCAAAACGGATTATATTCTACACAGGTATACTCGTTTTAGGGTTTGGTTTAGGCGGCGGTATCGCGTTTCTAATGAGCATGATAAAGCCCGTATTAGTGCGTGGTCAGCAAATTTCAGACCTGACCGGTTATCCTATTTGGGGAGCCGTTGCTCACTTGGATATTGTTAAACTCAAAAAACGAAATAAAATGCGGATCTTTATTTTTGTACTCTCATCGGGTGCAATCATTATGCTATATGCAGGTTTAGTTGCAGTAGATATTATGAACATTGATTTGGCGAGTAAAATACCATTATGAACAATACAATAGAAAAAGCCTTACTTCGCCAAAAAGAAGCCGAGCGCTTGAAAAAAGAAGCTAACCTGTTAAATGCCGAGGCCAAAAAGCTCGAGCAAGTCGACGCGGCTAATGTATCTGAGAATCAAAACACAGCTAAAAATATAAATAACCCAGAGGCTGACATCGTCCAGCCAAAATTAATTAAGTCTGCACCTCCAGTTTTAGATACGGTAAAACCAACTGAAACAGTAGCAGCTAAATCAGAGGGTAAAGCCCAATTTACCGACCAAACTTTTGATATTGATATTGCCGACTTAGAACGTCGCGGGTTTGTCTCACTGCATAGTACGCGCAGTCAAATTAATGAAGAATACCGTGAAATAAAGCGCAAACTGTTATCGAATGCCTTTGGTGCACTATCAAAAACAATCACTAACCCGAATATCATAATGGTAACCAGTGCTCGACCAAGTGAAGGAAAAACTTTTACCGCCATTAATCTTGCATTAAGTATTGCGGCAGAAAAAGACAAATTGGTATTACTGGTTGATGCTGATGTTTTAAAACCCAATACACTCAGAACATTAGGCCTAAAAGAACGCTCTGGTCTAATGGAGTATTTATTGGGTGATGTAAAAGAAATTGGCGAAGTAATGTTTCGTTCTAATATCGACAAATTAAGAATTATACCTGCAGGTCGTTCCCACCATTTGTCAACTGAGTTACTCGCAAGTAAAGCCATGAGTGACCTCATAGCCGAGTTCTCTACTCGATATCCAGACCGCGTGGTCATTATCGATACTCCTCCAATCATCGGCATTAATGAGTCTGCAATATTAGCCAATTTTGCTGGTCAAGCAGTGGTGGTAGTAGAAGAAGGTCGTTCCAGACTATCCGACATACAAAAAGCAGTCGAGCGTTTAAACCCCGATATGGCTATTGGCTTTGTAGTGAATAAATCACTTAATACATCGGAGCAAACGGCTTACTATGGCTATCACCATTACGGTAGCGATAGAGAAGGCGAAGAACAGCCTGCACCCAAAGCATAAAAAAACAAAAGGAAGCGGTTAACTAATGCATTATAAAAGGAAGTACAAAGCGTTATCATTACTTGCGTGCATTCCTTTGATTATGCAAACGGTAAGCTTTTGTGCTAATGCTAACGAGCTAAATTGGGCTATTGGTCTCGACAACGAGGTTGTTTATCAAGATATTTATTCTGATGAGCAACGACAAACTATTAATTCTACCAATTTCATTGTGCGGCCGCAGTTATCACTTAATTTCACATCAAAGCGCTCTAATGCATTTTGGCGAGCAACCCACAATCATGTTCGCCGAAGCCTTCAAGATGCTGATATAACAAATAACTATACAAATTACGCTTATGGCGGCAGTTTCGCTGCGATACAGAATCTACTAACATTCACCGCCAGCGGCGCGTTAAATTACCAGAGTGCGGCAGCAAATGGTTTTTTAGTTGATAGCTTTCTACTAAATGCAGAAAACTTGTCGAAAACACGGTCTAACCGTTTCGGTACTGATTTCACACTTCCCAGAGGTGATTATTTCGGTCATTCAACGCAAATTAATTACTCTATTACAGAAAGCGAAAGGCGTGAAAATTCAACTAATCAATTAGACAGTAATGTACTCACTATTAACACAAATACGTACACCGGCAATGACTTTGAACGCTTTGGTGCACAAGTTAAAAGTGTTTTTAGTGTTTCCGAACGCAGCGTGCAGGGTGATTATACTAACCGTCGCCTGAACGGCGAAATGTCGTATCGCTTTATTAGCAACCTTGGTTTTATTGTAACCGCAAGCCATGAAGCTAATCAGGTTCAATCGCAAAACGATATATTCTCTAATTCACGCCAGTTTAATAGTGTCGGTGCAGGTTTAATGTGGCGACAAGCGGAAAATAAACTTATTTCGCTTACGTGGAACAAAGCAGATAGCGCTTCCGTTGGGGAAGATGAGAACAACAACGGCTTCATCGGTGCTAATGTCAATTGGCAATTCACCCCAAGAACGCAAGTTAAGGCGGGTTATACACGGCGTTTCTTTGGAGAAAGCGGTAATTTTAGTTTTCAACACAGAATTAAAAAACTGAGAACACAAATTACTTATTCGGAAGAAATTACCAGTTTTTCACGTTTAATTGCCGAACCTGAAAACTTAGGTGTTTTTATTTGTACTGATGGTATTAGTGATCTATCGGCTTGCTTTCAACCTAGCTCACTCAATTACCAACTGGAGGCTAACGAAGAATTTGTGCAGTTTAGTGCACAAAACCCTGTGATTAATGATGAGCTCATTTTACGCAAGGCACTTTCTTGGCAATTAGGCACTGAACTGCGCAGAACAAAGCTCTCGTTGAATGGCCGCTATTCTAACAATGAGTATTTAGAGTCTGACCGATTATCCAGAACCTATTCAGCGGGTACATCAGTTGCCTTCGCCATTGGCCGCAAAACCAATATTAGTTGGACCACGGACGCCGCGGTCACAGACGATATACTTGAAGGATCAAAGGGCACTTCAGAAGTACTAAGCACTAAATTAAGCATTGACCGTCAAATCGGCCGTTATTTTAATCTATCGTTAGAATTTGCTTACTTGCAACGTGATACTGATGGCAGAGTTGTTGGCAGCGGCGGTTTCACAGGTCTAAACGGCGACCTTAAAGATCGCCAAGTGTCTTTGAATCTGAAATACAACTTAACCAAGTAATTCGCTGCTAACTGGTTTGGTAGGTGCTATTTGTTTTGATTATTAGACTTGTTAACCCCAAAGAAACAATATACCTACTCATCATCCTCCTTCAACCTCACATAAGCCTGGTACTTCTTCTTCAATAACTTGTCAATATACTGAGTAAGCTTAATCTTATGCTTCAAAGCGTCGTCTAAGGCGTCTACAAGCTCATGCAGCATATCTTTATAATATTGAGCTTCGTGTATTTCAGTTCCTTTTTCGGTAAATCTGAGGGCTTCTGGGTCAGAATTAAAATCTTCATCTCTTGGTGGTATCATATTATCAGGTATGAACATTTCTGACTTCACTTCGTCAATAACGATGTTTACCTGATCTTCTTCAAAAAATTCTATTTCTTCCAAAAAACCATATAACAAAATACGATCCATTAACGTATTCATACGCCTAGGTACGCCGCGCGAAAAGTTATGAATAGCGGTATAAGAATCATCACTAAACAAGCCTTCACCTGCATAGCCCGCATGTTTTAAGCGAAACTCAATATACTCTCTAGCTTCGAGTGCGTTAAGCGGTGCTAAATGACATGAAGCAACAATACGCTGACGAAACTGCTCCATATTTGGCGCACGTAAAATGGGTTGCAGTTCGTCTTGACCTAACAAGAAACTTTGTAACAGAGGCTTGCCTGCTTTCTGAAAGTTAGACAACATGCGTAATTCTTCAATCGTTTCTAATGGTAAATTTTGTGCTTCGTCAACCAGTAGCAACGCGCGTTTGCCTTGAGCGGCAAGGTGATTTAAAAAACGTTCCAATTCTTCAAGAATTTCAGCTTTGCTTTTACCGGCTACGTTTAGTTCAAATTTAGATGCCACCATTTTCACAATTTCATCAGGTGACAGCTTCGGTGTTACTATTTGCGCTGCAAAGATATCTTCGCCAAGACTGTCCAATAGGCTATTTGCAATGGTCGTTTTACCGGTGCCAATGTCACCCGTAATAACAATAAAACCCTCTGCTTGCGACAACCCGTATTGCAAGTATGACATAGCTCGTTTATGCAGTTTACTTTCATAAAAGAATGCGGGGTCAGGAGTAAGCTGAAAAGGCTTTGATTTGAGTCCGTAGTAACTTTCGTACATGTTTTATTGCCTGTCCATTTTTAAATCGCCGATAATATACACTATTTTGCGTCTGCATTCACAATCTGTGAAATAATTCCTGTGGTCGACACACCCTCTTCAAATAAAAGCACGCGTACCTCGCCACCATTGGCGATAACTTCCGTTCCGCCAGCAATTTCATGTATCTGATAGTCGCCTCCTTTAACCAATACATCGGGTAAAATGTCGGCAATGAGTGCCTGTGGCGTATCGTCACTAAAAGGTACAACCCAATCAACTGCACTCAATCCTGCTAATACTGCCATTCTGCGCTGTAAGTTATTAATTGGCCTGCCATCACCCTTCAACTTACGCACTGAGTCGTCGGTATTAACGGCAACAATTAAACGGTCTCCCAACGTCGCGGCCTCAGTTAAATACGCGACATGCCCAGAATGCAAAATATCAAAACAGCCGTTTGTCATTACCACGCGTTCGCCCTTGCGCTGTGCCTGCTGCACAGCAAGGCGAAGTTGCTGTGCATTCATCACGCCACCACCTTGATGCACTTGCGCATTTACCGCGATAGCAAGCTCGGTAGTTGACACTGTTGATGTGCCTAATTTGCCCACGACGACACTGGCTGCATGGTTTGCAAACTGACAAGCTCTCTCCAGCGGCAAACCAACTGCAATGCAACATGCAAGGGTCGAAATTACGGTGTCGCCCGCACCAGTGACGTCATAAACTTCTTTAGCATGTGCAGGTAAATGATAAACTTGGTCTTGAAACAACGACATGCCTTTTTCTGAACGAGTAACTAATACCGCATCCAGCTCGCATTTTTGCTTTAAGGTTTGTGCATGCTCGAATAATTCGTCTTCGCTTTCACAAATACCCATCTCACCTTCGAATTCAGACATATTAGGGGTCAGCAACGTTGCCCCTTTATACCTAGCAAAGTCACTTCCTTTGGGATCAACGATAATTGCTTTGTTGTATTTGCGAGCCAGTAAAATAAGTGATTGAGGGTCTGACAAGCACCCTTTGCTATAGTCGGACAACACAACTAAGTCGGTGTGCTGAACTTGCGCTTCAAACTTCGCAAGTAATTCTGATTTATCGTCTTTGGCAAAGCTCTTTTCAAAATCTAAGCGCAGTAATTGCTGATTGCGGCTCATTATCCGAAGTTTCGTTATGGTGTCTTGAGTGGCTACTTTCGAAAATTCACAAGTAACATTCATTGCGGCTAGCCGATCGGTGAGTATTTGAGCAGCTTCGTCCTGACCGGTCATTCCAATCAATACCACTTGAGCACCTAATGTGGCCGCGTTTATAGCGACGTTCGCAGCGCCACCAGGACGGTCTTCCATATTTTCCACACGCACTACTGGCACTGGTGCTTCGGGAGAAATACGCGCAGTGGGGCCGGTCCAATAACGGTCCAACATTACGTCGCCAACAATAAGAATTTTTGCTTTGCTAAAATCAGGTATTTGCATGATTAACTGTCTTGTGAATTGCTATTTTTTTGGAATTGTTTGAGAGTATAACAATGAATCAGAAAAATTCCGATAAACCTTGGTTTATCTATCTTATAAAAAATAAACTTAACCAACTGTATTGCGGTGTAACAGTGGATGCAGAGCGACGTTTTTTAGAACACGCAAGCAACAGTCCCAAATGCGCAAAGGCATTGAAGGGAAAAGGCCCCCTAATACTTATGTTTTGCGCACGGGTGGGAAATCAATCAGAAGCATTGAAATTAGAATACTGGTTGAAAAAGCAAACTAGACAACATAAAGACACGCTCATCGCCGGTACTTCAGTACTACCGGTTGAGCATGAATTACTTGAATCGCGAGTTATTCAGGCCAATATTAACCTGCAAATAACCCCGCAATAAGCAACGCTAAGCCAATGCTCAAGACAAATTCGATACTAGCAATACCAATATTATGGTGTAAATCGACTTCTGTTTTCCAATTAACGCCGCTCAATATGATGCGTTTTGATACGCTCGACAGTATAATAAGAAACACTGAAAATGCGGCACTAACAACTAACCAACCGGTTATATTACTGACATATGAGTTTGGTTCGTAAGCTAGAATCGACCCCGCTGAAGAAACCGCTATCGCGGTTCCTATTAAATTACCTGAATGCTGAATTGCTAACGCTAATTGACCTTTACACAGGTCACGCTGAAAGCTGTTATCTTGATTATTGCTGGCATAACGACGCTCATATAACCGAGTCGTTAATAGCAGCACGCTTAGTACCACCACTGAACCAGATAAAATGGCAATAAATGTATTAACGTCTGATCCCACCGCCCAATCAATGATGCTTTTGATAATAATTGCGCTGGCTATTGAGCTACCAGCATCTACCAAGGCCACTGATACATTCTTCTCAGAAATCATTTTGTTTTTATCGAGTCGGTTCAGCACCAATTTATCGTGAGCATAACGACCTGCTTTTACTAAAACAATACCGATAGCTCCGAATATTAACATGCCCAAGGCTGCAGCCTCGTAACCTAAATGAGTATGCCGCCCAACCACAGTTGATAAAACGATAGTGAGTGATAACATTCTGCCAGCCATGCTAATACCGAATGCAAAGTTATCTTTCTCACCCAATTCACTTCTAACGCTTGTTTTTGTGAAAAATCCGGATAGCGAACGGATTGCAAATAACAACAGAATTGCAATTGAAATATCGATAGCCAAATAAATCAAAATGTCTGATGATAAAGGTACGAGTTTTACAAGTTGTTCCATATTTGGATAATCCTAACGACACATTAATTTGAAAACTGTAGCATAATACCGTTATTGACGATTATGCACATGGGTTTAAATGCAAAAGTTACCGAATATTCTAATTGAGCGAGCCAACGGTCACTTGGCCGACTTTACCGAAAAACTCGAAAGTGCGTTAACTGAGGACACGCAACATGCTAAACATCGCCCTCTTTATCTCAAACTATTGGATACACACCAAGCGGATGTGATGCTTGCTTTTGCTTTAAGCGATTTTATTGCTCGCACAGCACAACAATACCCTATTCAATTTATGCAAAAACTGCCCACTATTATCGAGCAACCTAAGCATGATGGTCAGCAATATCAAGAATATTATGTAAAGTTGCAACAATACCTTCAGCAACAGCTAGCGGTTGTAAATGATGAAGCAACATTGCATGCGGCACTGCGTCAATTTCGGCATTTAACAATGCTGTCGATTGCTTGGCGAGATTTGGTTTACAAAGCCGACATTAAGCAATCATTGCTAGCCCTTTCGCATTTAGCTGACGCGTTAATTAATTCGGCCAACACTTGGCTATACCAAAAAGCCTGCGAAAGATACGGCAACCCAGCTCGTATTAGTCAGCACTTAGATGGCAGTGGCAGTTTCCCTGCCATGCATCAACAAGAATTATTAATCATTGGGATGGGGAAACTTGGAGGACATGAGCTTAACTTTTCATCCGATATCGATTTGATTTTTGTTTACCCAGAATCGGGTGAAACTGATCATCCGCGTAAACCCATTGATCATCAAACTTTTTTTACGCGCTTAGCACAGAAGCTGATTGCCGCGCTGCATCAAACGACAATGAACGGGCAAGTTTACCGCGTTGATATGCGACTGCGCCCACTCGGAGACAGTGGTCCACTTGTAGTTTCAATGCCCGCATTTGAATCGTATTACTTAGAGCAAGGCCGAGAGTGGGAAAGATTCGCCATGCAAAAAGCGCGAGTCATTAACCCTGACTCTGAGGCAGTAAGAGAACTGCAAAGCATCATTACCCCCTTTGTGTACCGCAAATATCTTGATTTCACCACCATTGACTCATTACGCAACATGAAGCAACTGATCGCCAATGAAGTCGCGAGGCGCAACTTAACCAATAACATTAAATTAGGTAAAGGCGGTATTCGAGAAGTTGAATTTTTTATACAGTCGCTACAAATGATCCATGCAGGTAAAGTAACTGAATGCCAAACGAAATCTATCCTAGCCTCATTCAACGCTCTGGTTGAACATGAGTTTTTATCTAACGAAGACGCAGCAGAGTTGCAAGAAAGCTATTTGTTTTTGCGACAAGTTGAGCACTACTTGCAAGCCTTTGATGACAAACAAACACAGCAGTTGCCCGAAAATGAATTGGACAAAGCAAGGCTATCGTTCTTAATGGCGAGTATGCCAGCTCTGGAGACACAGCCACTGCACATATCTGAAACTGCCATCGACATTCAAATTAACTTAATTCAACAACATATGCAGCGTATCAATCGGCATTTTATGTCGTTAATTGAAGAGAGCCGTGAAGACCAACATGAGAACCGAACACTAAATCAATCTTATAGTGATTTATGGTTATTAGATTTAGATGAGGCAGAAATGCACGCTTTGTTTCAGCCTAATTTAGACGACACCATTGAATCGGGAAAGCTCAGTTCACAACTTCTTGAATTTAAGCGCAAGTGCACTAAACACGACATTGGTCAGCGCGGCCATAAAACGCTGAATAAACTCATTCCGCAGTTGCTAAATGAAGTACTTACTTACCAATACCCTGCTGATAAAAGCAGCGAAACTTATGACCTTGCTGCTCATGCCAGTATAAAGCATGAAAATACGCGTCATACCATCGCCAATACTACAAACTCGGCTATGCAGAGTACCCAAGCCAGTCAGCTCTTTGAGCGCATTTTCAATATTCTATTGACCATTGTTGGGCGCACAACTTATCTCGATTTGCTGCTTGAAAACCCGGCGGTTAGAAGGCGTTTGATTACCCTTTCTGCGAATAGTCATTGGGTAGCGCAACAAATAAAAGCATTTCCATTGCTGTTAGATGAGTTACTTCATCCTGCATATCTGCAGCAAGACCAGGCTGATATTGAGACATGGCGCAGCGAATATGAAAACGAACTGCGTTTGCAGCTTCTCAGAGTAGAAAGCGATGATGTTGAAGCTCAAATGGATGCTCTGCGGTACTTCAAACTTACGCAACAATTGCGTATTGCCGCGGCCGACATTACCGGTACATTACCTATAAACAATGTCAGCGACAAACTCACCGTCCTTGCTGAAGTATTACTCGCGCAAGTTATTGATATTGCATGGGTACAAATAGCCAGTCGGTATGGCACGCCTGAGGGCTATTCAATGCAAGACAAAGGATTGGGGGTTTTAGCTTATGGAAAAATGGGCGGGATCGAATTGGGCTATGGCTCCGACTTAGATATTGTTTTTGTGCATGACGTTAGCCTATCGACCATGACCAATGGCACAAAGCAAATATCGTGTAGCGAGTTTTTTGTGAAATTAGTGCAACGAGTCACGCATATTTTTACAACAAAAACCTACCTGAACGATCTTTATGATATTGATTTAAGATTGCGGCCGTCGGGTAGTTCAGGTTTGTTGATTAGCCATATCGATACCTTTTCTCACTACCAAGAAAATGATGCTTGGACATGGGAACATCAGGCTTTAGTTAGAGCTAGATATGTTTACGGCCATGTTGCCTTGCATAATAAGTTTACTGATATTCGTAAAAATGTACTCGAGAAAAAGCGGGATAAAAGCACATTACGCAAAGAAGTGTCTGACATGCGCGAAAAAATGCGACGCCACTTGGACAAGTCAGACAATAATAATGCTGACTTGAAACAAACATCAGGCGGTATCACTGATTTAGAATTTTTAACTCAATATTGGGTTTTATTGCACAGTAATAAATTTAGTGAACTTACAAAATGGAGCGATAATTTGCGCATTCTTGATTCACTTGCACAAGTTGATATTATTAGTGAATCACAAAATAAAGCATTACAAGAAGCTTATTTATTTATTAGAAATCAACTACATAAATTGAGCTTAGGCGCATTTTATAGCAACAAAGCAGTGCCTGGTTTAGAAAAACACATGAACGTGATTCAAAGCAATTATGCTAGGATTTTTGCGGACAAGTAGATCTATTGAGTTAATTGTAAATTTGATGTTAATATTTGATGATTTGATGATTTGATGATTTGATGATTTGATGATTTGATGATTTGATGATTTGATGATTTGATGATTTGATGATTTGATGATTTGATGATTTTCAATCACATCAACACAGGCTTTTCGCTCAGTCAAAGCCTGTTTTTCTACAATTTTCTTTTACGTAAGTCCCTGCGTTTTCGGCGATAACAACCGTACGTTTTTTATTGCAAAAGTACACATTAACTTGTGGAATGAAATTCGCGTCTATGGCACCAGCAACCTCATCGAGAGTGCCCAGTAAGCTATTCTCAGATAAAAAACGATGGCGAATAATAAAGTCCTGATTGAGATCCCAGATTAACTGCATCCCTTCTTGCTCGGCATATTTCATTGCTTCTGTCCTAATAGTCGTTCCTTGAGCAAAACTACGAAATTTGTATTCACCTCCCCAGCTCTGTTCTGGGGGCATGTCAACACTACTAATAGCAACTAACTGCTCGGTTTGACTTGCTTCTGGTACGTCCACCGCAACTACAAAATCACCATACCGTTTTTTTATAGGGTCTTTGGATGAGTAACGAAATTCTTCATAAAAACGAGCGAGGTTCTCTTCAATGTTATCTTTACCCTCGCTAGCCGGGGCGCTCGACTGCATAGACTGCTTGGCGGTCTCAGGCTTATATTGCAGAACAAATATAGCAGCTATCAAAACAATGACTGCTAGCGCTGCATGTTTTAGCCAAAACGTAGGTGCTTTTTTATTTGCCATTTTTCTACCTCTACAACAAAGTTAGTACCCGACAACCTAACTTTTCTTTAATTCAGATTACTTACCTAAGTTGAAGCTACTTATACAACGATTCAGGTTGATCTTCAGGCCGAGTTTTAAAACGCTTATGCATCCATAAGTAACTGTCTGGTTGCTCATTAACAACCGATAGCACGTCTTCGTTGAGCTTGGTTAGTGCGACTTCTTGATCTTTATCGGCTAAATAGTCAATTGGTGAACCAATTTTTACTTTGTAGCCTTTTTTACTGTATTGCGAAACAACCATTAATGGCACGCAGTTGGCACGATTCGCAAACATCAGTGTAGCAGTGGTTGTTGCAGTGCGCGCAACACCGCCAAAAGGAACAAAAATACTGGTGCTTTTACCGTAATCTTGATCAGGAAAATACAAACAAAACTCATTTTCGTTCATGGCTTGAATTAATGCTTTAGCGTTGCGTTTATCAATCATGTATTTGTTTGAACGATTTCGACCATGATACTGCATATAATCAATTAACTTATTGTTATGCTTGCGGTAAAACGCAATACAAGGGTAAGCGTAACCAATAATTCGGCAGCCAATTTCCAAATTTACGTTATGCAACGTTAAACCAAAAACGCCCTTTCCTGACTCAAGCACTTTTAGCGCATTATCAAGACCTTCCACTTCAGCAACGCGTCGCACTCGCCACTCTGGCCACCACCACCCCATCCCTGTTTCAAACAAGCCCATTGATGTCCGAAACACATTGTCTTTTAATACTTTTTCACGTTTCTCTGGCGACCACTCTGGGTAACAAAGTTCAAGATTTTTACGAGCTATTTGAATGCGTTTTGGAACGATCACAGCAATGACTTTAGCGACGACTATTGCCAACAACTTAATGATAGGTAAAGGTAACCAAGTGATGACGTAAAGTAAACTCGCACCAAACCACACAGCCCAATATCTAGGATGGAAGAAGGCTACGGTAAATGGCGGCGCCATAACCGTTTTAACTGGTTTGTATGGCTTCGGCTGTTTGGTGTTTTTTGCCGTTACAGTAGCGTCACTAACATCTGGGTTGGGCGTTACAGGCGCAACAGCGTTCTTATCAGCTTTAACTGTTTTGTCAGTACTATTAGTAGTTTTTGGCTTATCCACACTGCGCTCATTGACCAATTTTTAGTTATTCTACAACGTCATGGCATGCATATAAAGCACGTAAACCTAGCTATTTACGCTAAACCACAATTTAGACTCCGTTTAAAGGTGATAAATATGGCGATCCATCAATACTCTTTATCAATACTCTGCAGCTTTTTTTCGAAGGCTTCAAATTGGCTTTGTTTTTCATAGTCAAAGTGATACTGGTTATGAAAACCGTAACTGAGTTTTACCAATGCATCTTCGATATACAGCGTATAACCATCGAAATCGGTATACGCTTTGATGCCATTCAAATGATAAGCATCGTCGGATTGTTCACCGTGTTGACGAATTTTTTCAAACACCTGTAATAACAACTTACTATCTAAACTATTTTTCATACTGCTCCTGTATCACGCAATTTTAGCTTGACTGGACATTGCCTTCAGTGCGGACGTCTGGCAATCGATGCTATATGTAACATTCTGTCGACGCCTAAGCAACTGGATGTTCTGGCAATTAAGCGTTGAAAATCAGGCTCTGATAACCAAGGTTTGCTAGTTCATAATAGTTGTTAATACAGGTAAAGCCAAACTACAAGATCAAAATACAAGGAATATCATTTTTATTCAGCATAAAAATTTCATCGCCGATTATTACAACAAACGCTTTAAACAGCAGACTGTAAGTTAGTCTTCACATCTGATTGCGTATTTTTTAATCAAATATTTTTGATCTTTGATTAATTTCATGTAGTATAGATATCACAACTGGTCAGATGAGCGGATAAGTTAATTATGAGTATTAGAACAAACCTTAAAAAAGTATTACCACCAATTTCAGTCACCGAGCAAGAAGCATTAGATGCGGGTGATGTTTGGATAGAATCGTCTATTTATCAAGGCAAACCTGACATGCATGCCCTGCGCAGCCTTCCTCAAGCAGTATTGAGCGCTGACGAGCAAGCATTTTTGAGTGGTCCAGTGGAAGAGCTATTGGCCATGATCGACGAATTCGAACTAGGTAACAGCAAGCATATTCCACAGGAAGTCATAGATTTCTTGGGTAAGAACAAGTTTTTCTCAATGATCATCCCGAAGAAATTTGGTGGTCTTGAATTCAGTCCTTATGCAAACTCAACTATTGTTGCCACAATTGCAGCAACAAGTGGTGCTATAGCAGTCACCGTAATGGTACCCAACTCGTTAGGCCCAGGCGAATTGCTAATGCATTATGGTACTGAAGCGCAACAAAATTATTGGTTGCCTAAATTATCAATCGGCCAAGACATTCCTTGCTTCGCCCTAACTAGCCCTGAAGCTGGTTCTGATGCAGGTTCAATTCCTGATGCGGGTATCGTCACCAAAGGCATGTGGGAAGGCAAAGAAGTCGTTGGTTTGAGCGTAACATGGGACAAGCGCTACATTACGCTTGCACCTATCGCGACAGTGCTAGGCTTAGCATTTAAAGTATTCGATCCGGATCATTTGCTAGGTGACAAGCTGGCACTAGGTATTACCTGCGCATTGCTGCCTAAATCTCACCCAGGTGTTGAAATGGGTAACCGTCACGACCCAATGGGCGTAAAATTCTATAACGGGACAACACGCGGTCAAGATGTTTTCATCCCAATGGACTTCATTATTGGCGGCGAAAAGAACATCGGTCGCGGTTGGCAGATGCTAGTGAGTTGCTTAGGTGCAGGTCGTGGTATTTCATTACCAGCAATGGGTGTTGCGTCTGCGCAGTCGGCGTTTAAGTCTACCGCAGAATATTCATTTGTGCGCGAGCAGTTTGGCGTGCCTATCGGTCGCTTTGAAGGTATTCAAGACAAACTGGCTGATATCGCTGGTAAAACGTTCTTGCTTGAGTCAATGCGTGTTTTAACTACCGAAGGTTTAGGCGAAGGCATAACACCTGCTGTGGTTACTGCTATTGCCAAATATCACATGACTGAATTAGGTCGTGATGTATTGAATTCAGCAATGGATGTGCAAGCAGGTAAAGCGATTCAACGTGGCCCACAAAACACATTGGCAAACGGCTATGCTGCATTGCCCATCGCAATTACGGTTGAAGGTGCAAACATATTAACGCGTAGCTTGATGATATTCGGTCAAGGTACCATGCGTTGTCATCCACATTTGAAAGAAATGGTTGACCTGATCCACAGCGAAGATAGCAAAGCTGATGCCGAATTTAATAAAGTACTTATCAAAACAATTAAGTTCAGCGTTAAGAATGCATTTAGAAGTTTAGCGAATAGTTATTTGCCATTTTTACGTTCTACAGAATCGAACTTCCCGATTGTTCGTCCGTATGAGAAGCGTGTAAATGCACTGGCTGCAAAACTGGCACCACTAGCTGACTTATCGTTGTTAGTGTTGGGCGGTGAACTCAAAAAAGCAGAGTTGTTATCAGCGCGTTTAGGCGACGTAATGAGCTACTTGTACGGTGCAATGGCATCAATTCGTTTCTTTGAACAACGTGTTCAAGACCGTGTGCAAGCTGAAGCTTACTTCTGTTATGCGATGGAGTGGTCACTTCAGCAAGCTGAAAAAGCGATTGTTGACTTCATCAATAACTTTCCAAACACGCCAACACGTGGCTTAATGAGAGTATTGACTAACACTTATACGTCTTCAGTAAGCCATATTTCTGACGACTTGGTGCGTGAATTATCTACCGCATCTATGCAAGACAGCAGCATCAAAGCACAGTTAACGCACCTTGTGAAAGTGATGCCAGGAGACGGCAACGACATCAACGAACAAGCATTTAAAGCAAAACATGCTGCAATGCCGTTGTTATCTAAAGTGCAAAAAGCATTACGTAAATCACCTGTTGTTCCATTCATTTCGTTTGAACATGCAGTAAATACGATGCATACAGCGGGTAATTTAACTGACGCAGAGCGCAACACATTGCTGGAATACAATGAAAAACGCAAACTGTCAGTGCGTGTTGATGAATTCACTTTCGACATGGAGTTACTCAGCGCTGAGGAGACAGATGGTCCTAGTGCGTCTAAAAACATAAATAAGACAGAAGAAACGGCGGTCAATGCGGCTTAGTTTCTGAGTCGAGCAGTGCTTGAATAAGCTGCAACGACTGCGATGCATAAAATACTAGGCGCTCTAATAAGGGCGCCTTTTTTATACGCGCAGTTAACTGATCATTGTTGGTTTATAATATAAAGAAGCACCGCGACGTTGAGCGATAATGGTTAGATATATGTCTTCACTTATTCTTAATTTGCGACTCAAACTGAAGCATAAAAAATTCAGTAACATAGTGAATTTACGGTTCTAAAAGACTGCGGAATTCGGTATATTCTAGCTTATCTATTTGCACGCCCCATGAAAAGTGACGACCGTAGTAATTGGAATGACATTTTTAAGCTAATTTTTGACTCAGTTTTTTACTATCTAAAGTTAATTAATCGATATTGGCTATAGTTGATTAATCGTTATAGGGCGTGATGTAAAAACATTAACAACATAAGAACTACCATCAATGGCACAGCTTTATTACTACTATTCGGCAATGAATGCCGGTAAATCGACTTCACTCTTGCAGTCTGCATACAATTACAAAGAACGCGGTATGAACATTACCTTGTTCACAGCGGCACTCGACAATCGCTATGGTATTGGCAAAATATCATCACGAATTGGTCTTGAAGCGCCTGCAAATCTTTTTACTCCGCAAACTGACTTGTTTGCTGAAATGAGTAAAGAATGTGATAAACAAAAAATCAGCTGTTTATTTATTGATGAAGCTCAGTTTTTAACCAAACAACAAGTCGTGCAATGCCTGCAAATTGTAGATGCGTTAAAAGTGCCGGTGCTGGCATACGGTTTACGTACAGACTTTAAAGGTGAAACATTCGAGGGCAGTCAATACCTACTGGCTTGGGCAGATAAGTTGTCGGAGCTAAAAACGGTATGTCATTGCGGGCGTAAAGCTAATTTCGTGGCGCGGCTTGATGATAACGGCGATCCTATTTCTGAAGGAGCTCAAGTAGACGTGGGCGGTAACGAAAAATACGTGTCGCTATGCCGCAAACATTTCATGGAAAAAGTATCTTTCGAGTATTATTCACCCCCCTAATACGGGCTGTTTTTGGAATTTCTTGAATGACTCGTTAGCCCTCTCTGTCAGGCTACCTATCGTGTTTAAGATTTGACAATTATCGTTCGTTCAGGTAACAAGTGGCAAGTGTAAAACTGGATATCAAAACCTATCATATGATGAACAAAAAATTACAAGCTCGAGGTGCGCCAAAATTAGTGTTTGTTGAGTTCAATTTTGAAGGCAGCATACATCAGCTGATTAACTCATCAATGGCTATCAGCCTTGTAAAAGCTTTTCCTGACCACGAGTTACATTTAATCGGTGACAAGACACATATTGATAGTATCTCGCAACCAATTAAAGGTAGCCTTAATTTACTCTACATAAATGTGAGTAAGGAAACTAAAAAAATATATAGAAATACAATAAACTATTATTTCGCTCCAATAAAAAGACTTAATTTATTTGTTAAATCTTTTCAAAGCATCCAAACATCAAATGATGATTTTTTTTTTTTTGCATCTAACAATGAATTTGATTTTTTTTGCATATGGTTTTTGGTCAAATTTAAAAAAATTCAGAAGTGCGCTATCGTTTTGCATGGGAACTTGAACGAGGTTCACGCTTGGCAATCTAAAAATCCTTTTCGTTTAATGTTAAACTATAAAAGTGCAATTACTCGAATTAGTTCATTGGCCGTTAAATTGATATGTTTAGAGGCTAATGTTGAGAAAAATATAAAAAAAATTATACCTGAGATTTCTGCAAACTTAATTGTTATTCCCCATCCAATAGACCAAAAGCATGTTGACTATGCTGAACTTTCACTTACACGACCGCTCACCTTTAGTTTTATAGGCAAATTAAGTTCCGAGAAAGGCCCAGAGCAGTTTGAAGATTTAGCATGCAAACTAAGCTCAGAAATTTATAATTTTTGGTTTATTGGATGGACCGATGAATACGTATTAAAGAATGAAAAACATTTTTCGCTTTTACCCAAACAACAATTTCTTGAACAATGTTATATTGAAGAAAAAATTCAAGATAGCGACTTTATATGTATTTTTAATCAAGACGATTACTATAAGTTGAGCGCGAGCGGTGTTTTACTGGATGCCATTAAGTACAATAAACCATTAATACATTTGGGATTTCAGCTTATACGGGATATTGAAGAGGACTATGGGCAAATTAGCATCGAAGCCGATAGTATTGAAGAGTTAGTTGAAAAAATAAGGCGGACCTCTTTCAATGAAATTATTGAAATGAAAGACAGGCTGCGAAAAGTAGCAGACGCGCGGTCTTGTGAAAACCAAATTCAATTGTTTAAGAATTTATTTGCGTAAAGTCGACTTACTGAGGCGTTTTTACTTATTCTTTAGTTTACACAGAGAAATTTGTAAGGTTTGAGGTCGTACTTTTTACAATATTGAGCTTTGCTTGAGGTCGACTGGGACTTGGTGGAATAACACCGATTAAAAAAAGAAGATTAACCAAGAGCATGAATTCTGCGCTTAAACTCCATTAAAAATAGGGGGATTAAGGTAAAAGTTGTCGTAAAGGAAATATCAATGTGAAGATTAAGAAAAAATTAAGGAATATAATACTGAAATTCTATTTCACAAAGAAAAATGGAATGAAGGTATGGACGCGAAAGTCCGACTCAAACGACTTCCCGAAATATGTCCATTTAATTTACTTTCCATGGAGTGCAGACCAGCAATTAAAAGAAGATGAAATGGATTTTGATCACTCGTTTTGTTACAAGTTTTCAGATTCAAACCCCTCTTGGGAAGTAAAAATGTGGACGCTTTCAAAGGTTAAAGAATTTTCAAACGAGAATTACCCTGGTATATGGGAAATCGTTTGGGATGCGGTTGACCGGCCGACGCAAGCAGTAGACCTTTTTAGAATTCTAATTACATATCATTATGGCGGAATCTATTGGCAATATGGTTCTAAACAGTTATGTGACCTACAGTTTTTCGTTCCAAATAGTCGTAAGAGAAGGATATTGTTTGTGGAGGCAATATATTCTAAAGCAATGTGTAATCAAATGTCAGTAGTGCCAATTAGGAAAGGTAAGCCAGAAGAAGCGGTAAGAATTTGTAATCAGATTTTTTCAGCTTATTCAAAGGACCCATTTCTAGAGTATTGCTTAAAAAAGTCTCTTGATAATCTAAAAAACTATAAAGTAACGTGTGATTACGATATTTTATACATAGGAGCCAATGCTATGATGTCAGAAGCATTTGATGAGTTTATCAAAGGTAAATACTTAAAAACGACCATGCTCGTACCAATGAATATTCATCACAGGATGTTTGGTCTATCAAGTCGAGGATCTTGGAGGAGAGATTAGCTGATTTTATTATGCTAATTAACGATGAGTTTCATCGAGGGGCCCATATATCGTTTCTTTCCTTTTCCCTGAGTTCAATCATAAAATGGGTGTTGGGTGCTTATCGGATTTTGACCCCTCGTATTTATTGATCTGATACTTTGAAACTAAATTAATTAGTAACAAGAAATAGAATGGTTCATAAATAATTAAATCGTGAGCTTCCGGCCAACCCACTTATTGTTTAATCGAGCGATTCAATCGAACCGATAGGTACGATTGGTTAAGCCTTTATATTTATACTGACATAGAAGAATTGCAAGACAGAACAACGAGTTGGTTATGGACTTACAATAACGAACGACCTAACATGGGGGATTACCTTTCGTTGTTGGGTAAGTAAGGATTCTTTTCCCATTTTTCTTCGTTCGCTCTTCTCGTATAACGACTGTTGCGGTGTTTGTCAAACTAGCCATCTGTTACTAAATTCAACAGCCGTTGTGTCAATGGGCGCTTTCTTACTATTCATCAAATTTATCAATTAACCCAAATTAAACAAAGTTCGCTGATACTTTAATATCGACTATCATGTAAGGGATCTTATTAACCATTGCATATTTTTGGACGTCAATATTTTTGACCAAAACTTTTACTAAAAATATTTGCGTCGATGCTTTTATGTTAGTACTTTTTACGTCAACGCTTTTTACAAGTTAACACTAAGGGACATCACATGGACTTTTCTCATAACGCTAAAACTCAAGATTATCTCATTCGCATCCGCGACTTCTTAGACACACATGTTGCCCCTATTGAGAACCAAGTTTATAAAGAACTGGCGGAGTTAAATCCAACTGGCGATTGGACAAAATGGAAGGTTCACCCTGCTATCGAACCTTTAAAGGAAAAAGCTAAAGCGGCTGGCCTTTGGAACCTCTTTTTGCCTGATGCTGAACTAGCCCAAGGTTTAACAACACTTGAATATGCGCCACTTGCTGAAGAAACAGGCCGTTATATTTTTGCACCCGAAATTTTTAACTGTAACGCGCCTGATACGGGCAATATGGAAGTGTTATATCACTTTGGTAATAAGCAGCAGCAAGAAGAATGGTTAACGCCGTTACTCATGGGCGAAATACGCTCCGTATTTGGTATGACGGAGCCTGATGTGGCGTCCTCTGATGCGACGAATATGGCCGCTACCATTGCTTTGGATGGCGATGAATTAGTTTTGAATGGCAAAAAATGGTGGACTACTGGCCTAGGCCATCCCAATGCTAAATTATGCATATTCATGGGGCTTTCAAACCCAGAAAACGATAGGCACAATCAGCACAGTATGGTGCTTGTGCCATTAGATACAGCCGGTATTGAAATTACACGCATGCTAAGTGCCTATGGTGATTACGACGCGCCATTTGGTCACGGCGAAATGCATTTCACTAACGTCAGAGTACCAAAAGAAAACCTTCTCGTTGGCATGGGTAAAGGCTTTGCAATTGCTCAAGGTCGCTTAGGCCCAGGCCGCATTCATCATTGCATGCGCGCTATTGGGACTGCCGAAAAAGCACTTGAATTAGCCATAAAACGTGGTTTGTCGCGCGTTGCTTTCGGTTCACCTATTATCAAATTAGGTGGCAATGGCGAACGTATCGCTATGGCTCGAATGAAAATTGAACAAGCGCGCTTACTAACACTTCAGGCCGCATGGAAAATTGATAATTTAGGTGTGAAAAATGCCATGGTCGATATTTCAGCAATAAAGGTTGTTGTGCCACAAATGATGCAAGAAGTTGTGGATATGGCAATTCAAATACATGGTGGTGCTGGTATGTGTGAAGACTTCCCACTAGCCCGCTTTGCCGCAGGTGCGCGTTCCTTGAGACTAGCCGATGGTCCGGATGAAGTGCATATGAGCATGGTGACTCGATTAGAGCTCAAGAAATATAAATAATGACGAATAAGATTATTGATAAAGCGGGCGTTGTTCGTCCTGGCGAAGAGCTTCCAATTGCTCCTTTAGTTGAGTGGATAAACATCCATATTCCTGACTTAGAGGGTACACCTAAAGTAACTCAGTATTCTGGAGGAGCGTCAAATTGGACCTACTGCCTCGAATTTGAAAATAAGTCCGTTATATTGCGTCGCCCACCTGCTGGCACCAAAGCCAAAGGGGCGCATGATATGGGCCGCGAGTATCGTCTACAACAAGCGTTGCAAAGCGTCTATCCCAAAGTACCCGAAATGTTGGGATATACCGATGACGAGTCCGTTATTGGTTCCGAGTTTTATATTATGCAGAAATTTGATGGCGTTATTCCGCGTCAAAATATGCCTCGAGACTTTAAGATTTCGGCTGCCGACACACGTAAACTCTGTGAGTCAGCGCTAGATGGATTAATTGAGCTACATAATGTGGATTATAAAGCCGCTGACCTTGCGCATATTGCTAAAGGAGAAGGTTACACACAACGACAAATTTCGGGATGGACTGGACGTTATCAAAAAGCCAAAACATGGAATGTACCTAAGGGTAAAAAGGTAACTGACTGGCTTGCCAATAATATTCCTAATAAAGAAAAAATTTGCATGACCCACAACGATTATCGTTTTGACAACTTAGTGCTTAATGCTCAAAATCCGCAAGAAATAATTGGTGTGTTGGACTGGGAACTCGCTACATTAGGCGACCCTCTCATGGACTTAGGCAACAGCCTAGCCTATTGGGTGCAAGCGGATGACGACTGGATGGCAAGAAGAACAAGACGTCAACCGACCCACTTACCTGGCATGATGACGCGCAAAGAGGTCATTCAATATTACTGCGATAAGCAAGGCTTAAAAACTGAAGATTTCGCTTTCTATGAAGTCTATGGTCTATTTCGCTTAGCAGCTATTGTTCAGCAAATTTACTATCGTTATCACCATAAACAAACACGTAATCCGCAATACAAGCATCTGTGGATATATGTACATTATTTGCTGCATCGTTGCAGAAAAATCATTAATAAAAATAAGTAGAGAGTTTTATGTCAACGACCCTTCGACAAAACATTTTAATAACCGGTGCTAGTTCTGGTTTAGGTAAAGGTATGGCGATGTTGTATGCAAAAATGGGGCGCAACCTCGCTTTGTGTGCAAGACGCGTTGACCGATTAGAAACGCTAAAAGCTGAATTAGAAAAAATTAACCCGAATATTACTGTGCTTATCAAGTCACTTGACGTTAATGATCACGACGCTGTATTTACTGTATTTAACGAGTTTAAACAGGAATTTGGTAGCCTAGATCGCGTTATTGTAAATGCCGGTATGGGCAAAGGCGCCTCAATTGGTACGGGCTATTTTAAAGCCAATAAAGAAACTGCGATTACTAATTTTGTATCGGCAATTGCACAATGCGAGGCTGCGGTTGCTATATTTAGAGAGCAAAACGCGGGTCACCTAGTTACTATTTCGTCAATTAGTGCCGTGCGCGGGTTCCGCCGTGCAATGACTGTTTATGCCGCCACCAAAGCTGCTATTACTTCATTATCCGAAGGTATCCGTATTGATTTAATGCGCACGCCCATTAAAGTATCAACTATCCACCCAGGCTTCATTCGCAGCGAGATCAATGAGAAAGTAGAGAAGGTTCCTTTTATGGTTGATACTGAGACAGGCTGTAAGGCGATTATAAAAGCGATTGAAAAAGAAGGCGGGAATAGTTATGTTCCAACGTGGCCTTGGGCTATTCTAAATCCCATTATGCGTGTTATGCCATTGTCATGGTTGGCAAAAATGAGCTAACATTGGTTGGTTGGTAGCGTGCTGCAGGCTTGTATTGCAAATGACTCTATTAGCATTCGTGGTGACGAGTAGTATTGCATCAATAATAATTAAAAAGAGACTTTCATTTGCAAGATACTATTTTCACGCAAGTTCTATTGCCCGCCATACTTGGCATTATTATGTTTGGTATGGGTTTAAGTTTGGTGAGAGACGACTTTGTGCGCCTTGCCAAAGTACCTAAAAGTGTTATTGCAGGCTTAACCGGGCAACTTATTTTATTGCCCCTTCTTGCATTTGCCTTAGTAACGGCATTTTCAGCGCCGATGGAAATTGCCATTGGCATCATGATTTTAGCTGCCTGCCCTGGTGGTACTACCTCAAATCTCATTAGCCATATAGCGCGCGCAAACTTAGCGTTATCGGTAAGCCTAACGGCAATTACAACCGTAATTTGTGTTATCACGACACCTTTGCTTATTAAATTTTCAATCGACCACTTCACACAAACAGACGCTACAGACTTTTCGCTCATTGGTGTTTCTGTCAACTTAATTGTTCTTTTGTTGGTTCCTATTTCTATCGGAATGCTGCTGCGCCACTTCTTTTCAAAAGCAGCACGGCGCGCCGAACCGTTTTTTAGACATTTTTCAACGATATTTATGTTACTGCTCATTGCGGTCATTTCTTATAAAGAGAGAGAAATGCTGCAAGCCTCTTTCCCCGATGTCTTTTTTATTACCTTTAGTTTGAATATTGGTGCGACTATTATGGGCGTATTAATAGCCCGAGCATTTTCCTTATCGAAAAAAGATGGATTAACGCTGGGCATCGAAATAGGTACACAAAATGCTACGATGGCAATGCTGATAGCCATCACATTTATTGAAAATAGCGCGTATAGTATAGCCGCTGGGATTTATGGCATTACTATGTATGTTGGCGCGTTTTTGTTAGTGGGTTATCATAAGTTGACAGCCAAAGGTAACTAACCAAGTTCTGCTTGGGAATATCCTAACGCGGTATAGTTTTTTATAAATGCTATCTTGAATTCAGTTAGTTTTGAGTATATTGAATACACCAAAGCTTACTACAAAAGGAACTCGGGTATACCTAAATAGAACTGAGATTAATAATAATTCTGAAGCCTCAACTGCCGTTGACAAGATGATTTTTTTAGGTTCTCATGGCTGGTAACACGATGATTCGATTAGGAATAATCAGTGGCAACTTGGTGTTCCTAGAAGAAATAAGTTCACATCAACCGCCATAACAATAACAGCGAATGCGGTTTCTCTTTCAAACTCAGGAAATCAAACTATGAGTAGTTTTAGTATATTAAAATTTATCCCAGATAAATTATATTTTCATTTAAAATATTTTAAGCACTTTCGCCGAATCGCAAACTTTAACAACCCATCTTTTTTTTCAGAAAAGATTTTTATTCGTATGATGAAACCATTGGAAATTTATTCCTTATTGGCAGATCGTGTAAAAGTTAGAGATTATATTAAGTCGGTTGGATGTGAGGAATTTTTGGTTCCGATGATTAAAACATTTGATGGCGTGCCAACAGAAGAAGATTTACGGAGTGTAAAGTCAGGCTTTGTTTTGAAAAAAAATAATAGCTGTGGTGAAGTAATCTGTATAGGTGAAAATACGGTCGTTAATTATAAAAAAATTATATCAACCTGTGAGGATTGGTGGACCCACGATTATAGTGACGTGGCACGAGAGTATCACTATTCTTCGATAGAGCCTAAAATAATAATGGAGACGTTTTTAGGTGAAAATATTGCTGATTACAAAATGCATATATTTCAAGACAGTGATGGCAAATATGAGTATTTATTTCGAGTTGGACAAAAGAACTTAGAAGGCGTAATGGTCTATGAGACTTCAGATCAAAGTTGGAATGCTAGTGCCTATAAGTCATATAAAAAGTTGAACGGACAAGGGCCAACATCTGATAAGCCCTTACAACTTGAAACCATGAAAGAAGTAGGAAGAAAAATACTCGGAACACTCGACTATCTCAGAATCGATTTTTATATAGTTGATGACAAGCTATTTATAGGAGAAGTAACTGTCACTCCCACAGGGGGTGGACAGCAGTTTGAACCAATATCATACGATCGGGACTTTTTCCTAATGTCGTCGTAGATACTTATCTCACGGCTCACTATAAGAGTTTCATCTAATTATTTCTATCAAACGCAAATGCCTCATTAAGTAGTCTAGTTAGAATGCTAAATTCAATGCACATCTGCACAGTAGAAAAGTTAGAATTTGTGCCTGAGCGCCCCAATATGCCGCTCCTGCTCAACTAGAAAAAATCGCTTGAAATAATATGATAGCTCTTTGCTGATTTGAATCGGCGTATTCATTTCCTCAATTAAACAATATGGAATTAACAATGACTGGATTGAACCTTAAGCAATTTCTGAATTTCAGCAATAGCAGTCGTTCTTATTACAATAAAAGAATAAGTAGTAGACACCCTATGAATTGCAGATCTATTTTTTTCTTTTTAGCTTTATTATTGGTTATTTCACCAGCGACTGGTTTTGCTTCTGCATCTGCAAGCGCCGACTCAACTGCACCATCTGATAAAACGGCATTAGCGACCAATCGTTTCGACTCCAAAGAGACTAGAGAGGTCATCGAAAAAGCCCTTGCTGTTTTCTACACACCCGGCATGTCAGTCGGTGTTGTCCATCAAGGTAAAGTAGTTTTCTTAGACGGCCTTGGGTTACGCAATATTGAGAAAAAAAGCGCCGTTAATCCAGACACTTATTTTCGCCTAGCTTCTACTAGCAAGGCGTTTACGGCCGCTGCTATCGGTATTTTAGTAGACCAAGGTAAGCTTAACTGGACCGATAAAGTCATTCAGCACTTACCTGAATTTCAGATGCAAGATGCTTGGGTGACGCGCGAATTCACTATTAAAGACTTACTTGTTCATCAAAGTGGACTAGTAGGTGGAGCTGGTGACAGTATGATTTGGCCTGAGCCCTCAGGCTTTTCGCGCGCCGAAGTCATTAACAACCTGCGCTACTTAAGCCCAGCAACTAGTTTTAGAACCGAATATGCTTACAGTAATGTGCTGTATATAACCGCCGGTGAAATTATCGCTAAGCTTTCAGGAATGAGCTATGGGGATTTTATTCAACAACGTATTTTTGCTCCACTTGATATGACCTGCTTTGCTGGCGATGTGCCGAAGGTTAAGTTAAAAAACACAGCGATGAGTTATGCGCATAATGATGAGAAAGGAATTTACGCAGTCCCTCGCAACAGCATTTATCGAACACAGCAAATGTCAGTTGCAGCAGGCGGTATTGTTTGTAATGCCCAGAGCATGACCAAATGGGTAAAGGCGTTATTGTCGCCCGAAACGCTGCCTTTTTCGATGAATGTACTGAATGCCCAATGGTCCCCTCAAACCATTCTGGATATATCTGAAAGTGAAGAAGAGTGGGATAACACCTTATTTAAAGCATATGGTTTAGGTTGGCGTATGGCTGATATGCTCGGTTATAAACTCATTTCTCATACTGGTACCCTCTCTGGATATCAAGCTTATGTCGCCTTATTACCGGAATTAGAAGTGGGCGTGGTTGTGTTAAATAATGGTTCTAACTATGGTGCTCGTTCTTCGGTTATGCAGCATATTTTAAAATCGTTTATACCCGTTGCCAAACTACCTAAAAACTCACCAAATGATTGGGTACAAGCATTTGTAGACCTGCAAGCCACAGAAGAAGCCGATTACCTTGCAAACTATGAACCCGTTCGCGAGGCTTCAGCACCCATGCTAATTAGTAATCAACAGGTTATCGGTACTTATCAAGATGAGTGGTTTGGCAGTATGACAATCAGTGGATTAGATACTTTCAATGCACAGCCTAACTCGGGCAATCTGCGCATTGAGTCCGAGCGCATGCTCACGCTTAAAGGCTCGGTGATACCTTATGAAGGAAACTTATTTAAAGTAGAGTGGGACAACAGCAACGCAGCTTCAGATGCGTTTTTAATTATTGAAAGCAATTTTAAAAACGAAGTGACCGGATTAAAAATGCATCCCTTCGTGGCAAATGAAACAAAGCGTCATGAATATCGCGATATGCACTTTTTGAAGCAAACAAAACCAACGTTGGAGTAAGTGTTAGCTTTGCGGTTAAGTGTTAGCCGTGCGGCTAGTCTTGTTTGTCTTCTTCAAACAACTGTTGTAATTCTTGCCTGCCTTGCTCCGTGGTTTTTATCATTTCCGTTATACCCAAATTTTCTTGGATTACTCGCTCCAGCATTTTCGTATCGTGTTCTGAGAAAATAGTCGCCATGTTGTCGGCCTGCCCTTGCGTGTAACCGTATGCCTTGAGCACTTCTTTTGATGCTGATAAGGCACTATCAAACATTTCGCGAACAAAATAACTCACGCCTAATTTAGACAATTCTATCGCGTGCATCCGGTTGCGCGCGCGTGCAATGATTTTGACTTTTGGAAACTCGTGTTGAACCAACTTAACTACTTCTGTTATTTCGTCCCCATTGTCGATGGCAACTAACAATACTCTAGCGTTTTCAATACCGGCTTTTTTTAATAACTCTAAGCGTGTCGCGTCACCAAAGTACACCTTATTGCCGAACTGACGTACGAATTCAATATGTTCTGCGTCTTTATCCATTGCCGTGAAAGGAATGCTATTCGCAGCTAGGATACGACCCGTAATTTGCCCGAAACGACCGAAGCCAGCGATAATCACTCGCGACTCGGACGCATCGGCATACGAATCATAGACAGCGGGACAATTTTTAGTATTGAAGAATAAGCTATACACAATGACAGCAGGTGAAGTTAACGCCATAGACAAACCGACTATTAAATTAACCTGTCCAGCAATAGAGGCGTCTAACACCGAAGTCGATAATGCCAAGGTCATCACAACAAAGGCAAATTCACCGCCCTGAGAAAGCATGATTGCAATACGCATTGAATCGGTTGACGATTGTTTAGATGCGCGCAAAATTGAAAATATAATAGCCGCTTTCACAATCACCAGTAAAATACTCATACTCACAATGAACACCGGATCATTGACCAACAACTGCAAGTCTAGGTTCATACCGATAGCGATAAAAAATAATCCCAGTAAAAGGCCTTTAAACGGTTCTATTTCAGTTTCCAACTGATGCTTGAAGCTACTATCCGCGAGTAATATACCCGCGATAAATGCGCCCATACCCATCGACAGACCCACTTCATCCATCGCTAAACCGGTGACTAACACAATGAATAAGGCCGCTGCTGTCATTACTTCTGAGCTACCGTAGCGTGCCACCACTCTTAATAATGGATTAACTAAAAAGCGCCCTACCAGCAATACACCGGCAACGGCGCCTAAGCTAATATACCAAGCTGGGCCTGAATCCGTTTGTATAGGCGCCAAAGCAGTGACTGCAAGCAAAATAGGGATAACCGCAACATCTTGCATCAATAGAATTGAGAAGCCACGCTGACCCGGCGGCGTCTGCAGAATGCGCTGTTCATTCATTAGTTGAATTGCAAAGGCGGTAGAGGACAACGCTAAGCCGAGTCCAATCACCAAGCTGGCAGAAAAACTAATGCCCAGCACGTAATGACTAAACAAGCCGATTGCCGTTGCTGATACCAACAACTGTGATCCACCACTGAAAATAATTTGATTGCGCATGCGCCATAGAGTCGCTGGCTCAAGCTCTAGTCCAATAACGAACAACAGCAAGACAACGCCTAATTCAGCGAAATGCAAAATAGTGTAAGGGTCGCTCACGAGGTTAAATACCGAAGGGCCTATTACCACGCCAGCAATAAGGTAACCAAGAATGGCACCGAGTTTTAATTTTTTGAATAGAGGAACAGCAACTAACGTCGCACCTAAAAATATAGCCACAGAGCCCAATAAACTCATTACTCGTCCTTGCTGAAAAAGTGAAAGGCCTTTGTTTCGATTGAAAACCAGTGCATAGTCACGCCATTATAGTGAACATACCCTGCATATAATACCGTTGTTGAACAAGTCTGAGTCACTTACCCCAAAATAGACTAAATGACACAATAAAAAAACGCATTTTACTGTAAATATCAGCTTGATGCGTTCTTTTTATGTAAATATAGGACTCAGTAAAACGGCCTATTAATATTTCCTTATGCTGAACAATTTACTTTATCTTGAAAAAACTGTCGAGTGACAATTTTCCCGCGCCCCACACCGCGACTAACAGCATCAATGTACCCCATAAAATATGTTCGTTGAGCGCGGCTGCTGGCATATCTTCAAAACTGATTACCGCGATATAATTAACCACGAACAAACCCAGCGCAGCCTTTCGACCAAACAACCCAATGACGAGCAAAATAGGTAATACAATTTCGCCAAAGGTCGCCAAATAAGCAGCCACTTCGTAGTTGAGTACTGGAACAGCATACTCATATTCAAACAACAACAGGGTTGATTCCCAATCTCGTAACTTAGTTAAGCCAGCTTTGAAAAACACCCAGGCCACATAAAACCTAGTGATTAAAAGCATAACAGGTTGGATAAGGTCTAGTTTGCCAAAAATAGAATTATAGATATTGATAAGCTTTGTCATGGAGTTCTCTTTAGTTGTAGTGAGCAGCTAAGCCTAACTAGTGCATTTAAATTAGTGCTCGCTGAAAGCTAACTAATAAGATTTAAGCCACTGCAAAAATTAGTTTATTCGATATCGCTTTAGTTAACCACGCTACTAGGTCAATGTTGTGCGTACCAATAGTTTCGATTACCGCGTCCACGGGCGCTTTTACGTTTATTTTTTGTATCACCTCAGCTTCTGCATGAGATAGATATTCAAACTGCGCCTTATACTCTGCACGCCACAGAACAAGAGACCGAGGTGTGGTCATATTTATTGCATTATTTATTAATTCTGTAGTGTTTTTTAATAATGCTTTACGCGCTAACACACCTTCTTCAGATTGCAGATACGGCTCGTGTATCAGTCGATACAAATCGGCAACCGGAAACCAAAAACGACGCGACTGTAATCCGGGCGCAGCGATGAAACGCAGTGAACTTGTATCACCACTTTCCAATGATGCAAATGTCGACGGCTCGAATTTTTTATCAGCTTCGCGCTGAATACAATGTATTACCCAGTCCAACTCTGCAACTTCAATCAAAAAGGGATATGCTTCAAGCGCGTCTTGGCTTTCAATAAACGTGGGTAAAGTAATGCCATAGTCAGCCCAATCGAAACTTGCCTTTGCTTCATGCCTTAAAAACTTTCGGGATAACATTCTAAAGCTATCCTCGCCTATCAAGCCTTCAACAGTAGGAAATGTAATTGAGAGTGCTCTAATTCCATTTTCAATAAAGTTATTGGTGTACACATTGAGACCCGTTTGCGTATCGGTTTGGGTGCTAGTTTGGGTGCTAGCTTGGGTATCTACTTGGCGGTTTTTTTCAGTGTTGATTTCTGACTGAATTGGCTCAGCTATTTCATTTGCTTCATTCTGCAAAGGCATTCGCGAACGCATATTAAAAATCTTTGCAACCAACTGACGTTGATAATCCTGATTTGCAGTTTCCTGATTACAGTGATCATTATCCAATGGATTACTTTGATCATTTCCTCGCAGCTCACGGTTATAGATGTCTGCCTGCGCAACGCTGTGCTCATCTAAGCGATTGCTTTTGTGCTCACCACTTGAACCAATCCCTACCTCATCTTTTTTAGTCATAAGTGCGATTCCAGCGGCGATGTATCACTATTTACGGCGATTTTATCAGCTATCGAGCGCGCTTTATCAGCTTCACTTAATAACACTGACCATTCAGGGATTTGCGTATCCCATTCGACTAATGTTGGCGTACCCGGAAATTTTTGCAGCGCATATTCATATAGCTGCCAACACTGTTCAGAGACAGGTGCACCATGATCATCAATAATAAAATTAGATTGCTGCGCTTGATTTATATCCTCGGGTGAAGCTAGTGACTTGTCGGTGTAACCGGCTAAATGTATTTCACCGACAATGTGAGCTGGCAATGCGTCTAAGCGCTGCTTAATAAGCTCCAAGGGATTAGCGGTTTTTCGATTCAGTTCGTTAATAATAAGGTTATTTAAGTCGAGCAATATTCCGCATCCAGCGGCCTCGCACATGCTTATTAGAAATTCAAACTCAGTCATGTCGTCTTTAGTATTTGCTACTAATTGACTTGGCGTGATGTAGGCTGACAAGTTTTCAATTAATAGCGGCCGTTGAATACTCTCTTGAACTTGCTGAATATGGGCAACTATCGTGCGCAAAGAATCGGTATTATAAGGAATGGGAAGTAAGTCACCGCTGTGCAATACAACACCGTTGACTTCAGCACGATTAAAACAAAGATGCTCAGAGACTAGTATCGGTTGAGTACTTTTTACCAATTTGGCAAATTGTTGCAATATGTCAGCGGGCACTGCCAAGGTAGACCCCAATCCTAAAGAGGTGCCATGCAGGCTCAATGGATACGCTTGTGCAATATCTTGAATTAAAGCGTGAGTGGCGCCGCCTGCAGCAAAAAAGTTTTCAGCGTGCACTTCAACAAAATCTATATTGTGCTTTGCGTCATTCTCGTTTGGAACATCCGTAACTGCGTCCGCTAGCGTCGCAGCAGACAAAGCATCAGGGTAATGAGAATGACGAAGCCCAACGCCGATGAGGTTGTTGGGCTTCGTATTTGACTTGCTATTCATTCATACCTGCCATTTGTAGCACCTAGGTAGCTAATCAACATCAGATGATGTTCAGTTAAGCAGGAAGTTTAGCAGACTGCATATGTAAAAAGGGGCGTATTTATCTACTAACCGTTTTTCTTAGCTTGCATGTCTTTCATCATTTTTTTCGCATCGTTTTTCGCAAAACCGCCAAGCTCTGTGCAAGTGCCGCCGGGTACTAAACGCCATTCACCAATATCGTTGTCAGCTGTTGATTGACCTGCACAACTGTGTGTACCCGCTAAGTTTGCACAGTCATTTTGACCAGCAGGAGAAATACCATAGCACTTCTCTTTCTTTGCTTTATCTGCAGCTTCTGCAGTGTCAATAACGCCTGTTGTCATAATAGTAGCTAGTGCTGCTGCGATTGCTAAATTAGTTTTCATGAGTGAATCCTTATATTGTTGAAAATAAGTATTAAAAACGCTTTAAAATTAACGTTGAAAATCACCTGCGTTAACAGGATTATTATATAAACCGTGAAACAGGAAATAAAATTTCATTCGGGTGTAAATTTAATTAACTATTTTGTTGATCATACTAGTGTGACTGACCAAAAACTTATAATTCTGTGACTGGTTTGTCAACAATTTGAGTCCATATTGTATCTGCTTCTACAATAAGTTCTTCTTTGTTAGGCACCCAGCGGGTTTGCACTTTTTTGTTCAGATTTAAATATAATTTATCGTCTACTACTGCCCATGCTTCTGGGTCGATATCAAATTTATATTCTTTAGACACACCAAACGCGCAGTAACCACCATATTGTGGCGCGTATTTGTCTGGGTTACCTTTAAATAACGATTGATGTTGTGCAGAACTAAAATAATAAGTCGCCCCCAAATGTTCAGCTGTAAATTGTGAACTTCCTTGCACCGGTTTTGCTTCGGTAAAATAGGCGACAGGATCATAGCCTTTTATTGCAAGGTGACTTTCGTCAACATTAATCGCGTTAATTGATGACTCTGCTTGACTGGGAATTAAACCGCAAGACGACACAGTAAATGCAATGACTAATGCCGCGGCTGTTAATAATTTTGAACCTGAAATTTTGGAAAACATGGATAGTTCCTTAATGTCTTTTTTGCTTTTTAAACAATGCTGTTAACTTCAGTTAGCTAAATATCATATTCACCTAACGCTAATAATACGGTTTATAGTTTTGCTTTGTTGCAGCTCAAATAATCTGGACTCACAAGTTAGCAAACACCAATATAAGACCTAAGCATGTTTATAATTATTTCAAACATAGTGTAAAAAAAACTAATATTGCAAACCAAATAGCAATTCACTCAAGTCTGGTTGCCACTGAAAATCAGACAATTTGACACGATTATTCAGTACCATCACGCCATCATCTTGCAGTAAACCTGTTTGTAAAAGAGCTTGCTCACTACCTTTGGGAAAGGCAATTTGACCATTCGAACGCAGCACTTTATACCACGCAACATTGCGATCTGGAGGCACAAACCCCAAACTTTTACCAACTAGTCTGGCTCGCCCTGGTAAGCCTGCTAGGTCAGCAATTTGTGCATAACTGGCCACTTTACCATTGGGGATCTGATCGATAGTCACCCAAATTTTTTCGTAAGATTTACTAGTTTGACTCATGCAGCGCTTGCCCCATGCAATGCTCATATAAAAAGGACACACCTGTGAATAACATGCCTTATTTATTACTAACCTTAGGTCACCGCTTGTTTGCGGTTAAATTCAGGCAGTTTGTATTGCTCGCTTTCAATAATCGTTTTTAACTTTTCAACGCTATCAAACAATTGTTCAAAACTTAAAAAACTAGGTGAGAAACCAAAACGTAAAATATCAGGTGCTCTAAAGTCTGCAATAACGCCATGAGATATTAATGCCTGACACAACGCATAAGCCTGCGGATGCCTATAGGCGAGTTGCGACCCTCTATTCTCAGCAGTCGCCGGCGAAGCCATCACGAGTTCCGACAGTATGTGTGATTGTTCAATTAGACGTTGATAGAAATGCGTCATCGCGACTGACTTTTCTCTAATTTGCGACATCGTGACTTGCTCAAAAAGATCCAGCGCGGCACTCAATACAGCCATTGCAATAACGCTAGGCGTGCCACTTAAAAACTTCTTTATACCAACATCCGGCGCATAACTAGGATCGAATGTGAATGGGTTTGCATGTCCCATCCAACCAGTTAATGGCTGTTTTAAATTGAGGATATGTCGCTTGGCGGCATAAATAAATGCAGGAGCACCCGGCCCTCCGTTTAGATATTTATAACCACAGCCAACAGCGAAATCGACTTCGTAATTATCGAGTTCCACTGGCACCGCACCAGCACTATGAGCCAAATCCCAAATAACTAATACGCCATGTTTATGAGCGAGCTTTGTTAACTTTTGCATGTCATGAATTTTACCAGAGCGAAAGTTGACATGCGTCAGCATCAGGACTGATATTTCATGTCCTTTTTCTTGTAACATTGTCTCTAATTCGTCTGCGTCACAAGTAAGCAAACGACACTTGTCTGCACCTACCATTTGCTGTAAACCTTCAACCATATACAAGTCGGTAGGGAAATTATCTTGCTGAGAAAGCACGATATTGCGCTCAGGAGTATTCAGTTGAAGTGCGCTGGCTAGCAGCTTAAACAAGTTAACCGAAATTGAGTCGCAACAAATGACTTGGCCTTTTTCAGCACCAATTAATGGTGCAATTTTATCACCCACGGTGCTTGGTAAATCAATCCATGCGTGCTTATTCCAACTGGTGATCAAGTCTTCACCCCACTGTTTTTCAACCACATCAACAGCCGCTTTTTTCGCATTAATGGGTAGTGGCCCAAGCGAATTGCCATCTAAATAAATGATACTTGCTGGTATTTCAAACTGCGCTATTAGATGGGCTATGGGATCGTGTTTATCCAGCGCTATAGCATGCGACTTGAGTAGTTCATTTGACTTTAAGGATGCGGAACTAGGCACTGAAACAGGTGGAAATGAATAGCTCGGAGTTTGCACATCCGCAGCCTGCTGGTCCATTGAGCGTTGCTCACTTTGCGAGTGAGTAGTAGATGACGACATTCGATTTACCACTTTTATTTGTTGAGTTACTTATTCATTAAACGTGTTTTGAATTAATGGCAGTTTTAATTAATTACGTCACTTTGCATTTCATTAGTTATGTACTTCATTAGTAGCGTTTCTAATTAATCGCATTAATCTCTAATTGTTTTAACAGTTGTTTAAACGCATCGCTGCCGGGATGGATCCAATCAAAATGACCTACTCCATCAAGCTTGATCGTTTTTGCACTGTGATGACTGGCTTGTGACTCTGGAACAACAACATCGGCGTTGCCTTGAAGCAGCTGAAACTGACCCAGTCTATCACCTGTTGCAGCGAAGTTACTGGGTGTTGCCAAATAGTAAGCCTGTGTTTGCTGCTCTGGCATGCCAGCCATAAAGCTAGGCGTTGCCGTCTGACAATCATTGCTGCCAAGGGCATACTTGGCAACATCAATAATTGCAGCTAATCCAATGACATCAGCTTGTTTGACCGATGCAGGCAACACATCTTGCAATTGCACCGCTAACATAGCCGCTAAATGACCACCTGCGCTGTGACCTACAATACTAATATGGTCAAGATTAACACCATATTCGCTTAGCACCTCAATTTTTTGTAATCCAAGCACAACATCTTGAAGTGCAATTGGCCACTCTCCGCCATTTCCCGCTCGGCGATATTCAATCGACCATACGTCATAGCCAGCTTGTGATAAACCGGTAGCAAAAGCATATGCATGTGACATATCAAATGCACTTAACCAACAGCCCCCATGAATAAAAACCACCACGCCTTTGGCGGCAGTTGCGGTATTGTTTACGCGCCAGTAAGCGGCATATTGATCCGCATGGTCACTGGCATACATAAAAGTAGACGTGGGTTGAATGAAATCTAAGTTCGCAACCAATCCGTAAGGTGTATTATTGGGTGCTAATGCAAACACAATGGCCGACGAGTCTGCTGGTTTACCAATCACTGGTGACTCGTTAATGTTGCTCGCATATGTAGGAGCTATGCACAAACATATCAAAAATAGGACAGTAGTAGTTAAGTGTTCGAGTCCTTTGTGCACTAAAAACACACCAAGCTCTTTTACAACTAACAATTTACACCGCATCTATGCCATCCTTTTTTTACCCGCCATCTTATCAGCCCAGTCAAAAAAGTCTTGCCAAATCTGTTGAGCGTCGCGTTTATAGTATCGCATATGTTCAACCGTTATCAGATTGCATCTTTCGGCGAGAACAGTTGCGTCAGCTTAGTGGACAGTGTAACGTGGGGCTTACAAGAATAGGTATTTATACTTATACCCTGAAAAAATTTATAGAATGTTGGCTTACCATTTTATCGGCGAAGAAATATTTTGTGGAAAACCACGCCTAAAGCTGACTGAGTGCTATAGCAATCCTCCCCGTAATTGGGCTTGCACGTTTTTTACTTATGGATTTCTAATGCAAAAACCCGCTATAGCATCTTCAACCTTATATGTTGATTTGGATGGTACTTACACTAAATCCGATATGCTTTTTGAAAGCTTACTTATCGCCATCAAAAGTAATCCTTTAGTCCTGTTATTGTGTTGTTTTTGGCTGCTCAAAGGGAAAGCTTATTTAAAGTATCAATTATCTCAGCGAGCTGATATCGACACGACCCTTCTTCCTTTAAATAGTGAATTTTTTGCGTTCTTAGTGGATGAAAAAGCTAAAAACAGGAAAATTATTCTTGCTACTGCCAGCCATGAAAAATATGCTGAGAAAATTTGGAGTCAAGCTGAAATATTTGACTCATACATATGTAGCGATATGAAAACTAATCTCAAAGGAAAAACTAAACTTTTACGGATACAGTCTGAAAGTAAAAATTTCTCTTATGCTGGAAACTCTACAGAGGACTTTGTAATTTTTGACCAATGCGAAGAAAGTTATTTGGTTAATCCTACAAAAAAAGCCAAAAAGTTAGCAAAAAAATCCCCCACATCAAAAACATTCGATGATTCGCAGGCATCAAAATTAGTTTGGTTCAAGCAACTTAGAGTCTACCAATGGGTTAAAAATACACTAATATTCGTTCCCCTGATCGTTTCTGGGGAATTTTTATCGGGCAATTCAGTTGTATTATCAATGCTCGGCTTTGTCAGTTTTTGTCTTTTAGCTTCCGCCACCTATATCGTTAACGATTTGCTTGATCTTGAATCTGATCGAAGCCATTCAAAAAAGAAAAATAGACCTTTGGCCGCAGGATCAATCAGCCTAATTGACGGCCAGTTTGTCGCATTAATTCTGTTTGTTTTAGCATTTTCTATAGCGTCAATGCTGAGTACGTTGTTTGTTTTTGTGTTATTTTTCTATCTATTTGCGACATTACTCTATTCAATGAAAATAAAGCAGTATATTGGAATGGACGTTATCTTATTGACATCCCTGTATACTACACGAATTATCGCGGGCGCCGCTCTTCTCAATGTCACTATATCCTTTTGGATTCTATCATTTTCTATGTTTATCTTTTTGAGTTTAGCAATAATTAAAAGGTGCGCAGAATTGAAGTCATTACAAGGAGCAATTAGGGAACAAATCAGTGGCAGAGATTACCAAGAAGAAGATTACCTGGTTCTTGTCTGTATAGGCACATCCTCTGCAATGCTGTCCATTTTAATGTTTTGTTTTTATATTAATAGCAATGTTCTCAATGACCAATATCAACAGCCGATATTACTATGGCTCATTTTACCTGCGCTTTGTTATTGGAAGATGAGAATGTGGATAAAAACTCACCGAGGAGAAATGCATGATGACCCTATTGTATTTGCTTTCAAAGACCGAGGAAGTGTTATAACGATCGGATTTATGGGGCTGATTGCTCTAGTTGCGCAAATATTATGAGCTCGTTAACGTTTCTTTTTGTCTTTATTAGTGTTTTTCTTTCTGTAGTTGCTCAAATTTTACTTAAACATGGTATGTCGAATAGTGCAGTACAGAACGCGTTAAATTCTGACGCGCTAACCGCAGGTATTACAATCGTGACTAACATGTCGGTTGTTGCTGGGCTGATTGCTTATGTCTCTAGTGCCAGCCTTTGGTTGATTGTTTTGTCAAAAATAGATGTGAGTAAAGCTTACCCATTTGTAGGTCTGGGGTTTATAGGAACGATGATGTTTGCTTATTGGTTTCTTAATGAGCCTTTAACACTGATAAAAGTAATGGGTACGCTGCTCATTGTTGCTGGTGTATTATTAATTTCTCAATGACAGGTAGTTTAAAGTGACAAGTGATAAAAATTTTAAATACGTATTATTATTCAGTTTTACCTATTCGCTGATATGTTATTCCCTCGCTATTTTCTGGTACGAGCAAGGCTATTTTACTATCAACAACATATTATTCGCCGCAAATCCAGAAACAAATCTTTTATCATTGTCACACGGAAATGGGCGTAATTCGATAACACATGCTTTTTTAGAACTATTCTCTATACCTGTTCGACTCGTTGATATGCTCTATTCAAGTTTTTTTGAGGTTGCCGACAGGCTAGAGTTTAGAAAATTAATCGCACTGAGTATTGCTCCAATATTTTCGTCACTGACATTAATTTATATTTATCGGAGCTTAATTTTACTAAATATTGAAAAACTTGATGCAAATATACTTACGCTGCTATTTGCAGCTTGCTTTACCAATATTTTATTTGCCCTTGTTCCTGAAACATACGCAATTTCTTGTTTTCTTATTACTTATCTGCTGTTTTATTTCCTAAAAAATGAGAAGAATGAAAGCTCCGGAAATAAGGCTGTTTGGTTTGGTATTGCCCTTCTATTATGCGGCGTAACAATAACGAATATATGTATTTTCTTTCTTGTATTCTTAGTTCATCTTATAAGAAATGAAAGAATAGGCTGGTTCTATGCTATCCGCAAAGCGTCCCTTTATTCGATTGCAGTATTGTTAGTAACAATACTGTTTTATAAATTAAGTTCAGTATTTGATGTTAAAACGGGGGGTGAAGGAAATTTGGATTGGGCGCAACATGTAACCTCATCATTCTGGCAATTTAAAACCAATATAGTTAACCTATTTAGTGCTTCAGTTAATGGCTTTGTGGGGACTTCACCTAGCTTGATTGCTAGCTACAATGAATTAACGCGTAACACCATATCTTTCACTCGAGACAAAACCGATTTTTTATTGTTGACGGGGGTTGCTATCATATGGGGTGTTGCTGCAGTTCAGTCAAGAAAGTTTTTTTCTGATAAAAAATGGCGCAATCTTTATTTTGTTTGCTACGCGGTCATCGTTTTCAATTTTTCTTTACATGCCCTATTTGGTGCTGAAATGTTCCTGTATACACAGCATTGGATAACTCCTCTATTCTTTTTACTAGTTCCTATACTTCAGAATAAACGTTTTATCTCAATTGGCTTACTGCTTTTATTGGTTATCATTAATTTTAATTTTCTACTCAATGTAGAGCAAATGGTGTCATTTAAAAGCCCCTAAATTTCCATCGTATGTCCCATTGCTGGAGCTGGATTTGTACTTAGGGGATTGCGTAATTAAGGGATGGGTATGTAATTTATTTTTAATCAATCAAGCTGATAACAAGGGTACAACCGTTGATAAATACGCTTATATATATATTATTACGTGAATAAAAACACAAAAAATCAACAAGTTATGACGATGCTAGATAAAACGTATAAGTCATGTTTAATGCGTTTATATAAGCCTATAACTTACCCTAAATATCAAATCATTTTGATTATTAATCGGCAGTATCTAAATATGAGGTTCTCGTGGTAAATACCTATCACTGTTTGTACATCTTAATAACTCCACATTCTGAATGTATTCATCCAAAGAAAATAGAACTTTATGGATAAAGGTAATACTCGTTTTTTTTTGATTGACTCATTTCGCGGTATCGCCAGTGTTTGGATTTTGGCTCTCCACATTTTGCCTAGCTACTTGCCTGATATTAACTGGCTCGTTTCTTTTATAAAATTTGGAAGGATAGGAACTGATTTCTTCTTCGTTGCTTCTGGGTTTGTATCAGCGATAGCTTGCCATAAAATTCTTTCCAGCAAAAGCAACACTGGTTTCGCATTAAAAAGATTAAAAAAAATATATTCTATATATCTATATAGTTTATTACTTGCACTCATTATTGTTCCATTTTTAATGGGCTGCATTTCTTTCCTTCAAAGCAAAGAGTTTGTTGTCGATTTCAACCTACCGTCTATAAACGATTTATTTTTATATATTTCACTTGCCAAAGTCTTTACAAGTGAGACTTGGGCATTAAATAGAGCCTTTGCAGAAGTTAATGGTGTCTATTGGTTTATAGCAGTAATGGTTCAAATATATCTTCTATTAGGGATTGCATTAAAGTTCAAGAGTAAGTTCTACTATATAATATTATCTACATTTTTATTATCTTTAATGTGCCTGTTTGAAGGTTTTAAAAATCACTTACCAATAGGGTTGTTTTTACCATCCTTTTCAAAATTTTTTATTGGGATGATACTCTATTTCTTTATTCTAAAAAGGCATAAATTTAACAACAATATTGTAACTTCATTACTTGTTGTTGCTTGTTTTTGCTTGTTTGGATTAGTAATTAGCCTTCATCTAAATGGTTTTAAAGGAGACAATTATAGGGTTTTATCTGCACTTACAATTAGTTTGTTACTGTATTTAATGCACCCACTAGATAGAACAATCAAAAATAGTCTATTCGGAAAAATCACCTTGTGGCTAGGAAGTTTTTCATATAGCACATATTTGAATCATGTTATTTTTTGGCCCTTTATGTATATGTTTGTTAGTAATTTAATCCCTCTTCCTCTATCAATCTCTGTCCCATTGATATTAGTTCCCTTAGTTCTTATATGTTGTTTTGTGGCCCATAAACTATTTGATAACCCCGGTTTAGTTTATTACTCTAAACAAATTACAGGTTTGAAACATTTTTTAAGAACTTAACACTAGATTACAGCATGTCACTCGCTATCGCCCCATTGCTAGCAGTGCGCTATAGCTTCAGCCTCATTTTATTGGGTATAGCTAAATTTGCATTAATAGACACGGCAAGTGTTGCTGCTATCTTAGCTAGTCTCTGCTCCACCGACCCCGTCAACACAGTGTACTGAATATGTCGTTTATTCAATTCATTGGTAATAAACACCTGAAAATCGAGATGTTTGACGGCCCCTGAGCGTTCCCACGTGTCTTCAAAGGGTATGTCATCTGCACATAAGAATACATGCTGATAGCGTTCTTTGCTTTTATCAGCTAAAACGCAAAGTTCAGGCAAAGTAGACTGATGATAATCAAGTGTAAAATGCCAAGTAGTGAGTGCATTAGTATCGACAAATAAGTACTTATTTTTTTTTGGTAAGGTGCGCTCTTCTATCGCGATATGCTCCTGGGCGATATACAGTAACTGCTCGGGGCTTAAACGACGTTGAGTTTGGTTCTGCTCCCAATAGGTACGCCCAAACTCATCAACATGCACTGAGTTGAGTTGAATTGCTTAGCTGCGGCCTTACAAATGGTAGATTTACCTGTCGATGCGCTCCCATAAAGATCACTTCCTGAACACCCGTTTGGTTATTAGGGAAGCTAGGCAACTAACGCACACAGGACTACATTTTTGTGCGGCATACTTAATACGCTACGGTCGTTGCATTTGCCAAATTTTTTGACCAATGCCACCAACCGTATAGTTGCAGTACCATATAAACCATATGTAAGCCGGCGTCAGAATAAAGTTTTGCTTGGTAAAACACCCACACATAAAGCGTTACTTGCACAAAACCGAAAGCAAAATTCCAAATGTTACCTTTAACCAACAAAAATATGCAAACAAACCCACAAATTGCAGCGCTGACTTCAATTAAATTTGAACCAAAAAAACCACTTATAAAATCAGATAGTGTCACTGCAGCGTCACTCGATCATAACGTGTTGAAAGGAGTCGGCAGCCGCGTTTTTATTCAATTGGTTATTACCACCCGCAGTCAAATAAAATAAATCGCCATAGTCATTTTCAGATAATGGTTTGTCGGGTCCACCTAAAAGTTTAAGCAGTTGCGGTGTGGTATTACTGTGCCCAACGACTAAGATGTTGCCACTAATCTTAGTCGACATTGTCTGTAATTGTAATGCAAAGTCGGCTAATTCACGTGCATTATAAAAAGTAATAGTTAAGCCATTTTGCTGTGCGGTTGGGGTTGCCGTTTGTATTGTTCTTTTGTAATTAGTCGAAAATACGGTCGTGATAGTTTTGTCGGCCAAGAAGGTCGCCAGCAATTGTGCCCTCGCTTTTCCTCGTGTTGCCAGTTCGGGATCCTTGGTCTGCACATTCAGAGTATCAACAGACTCTTTTTCAAAATGTCTGACTAAAAAAATCTTATTATCGGGCGCTTCATTAGCGCTGGCAAAAGTCGCGATTAACAACCAGCACGCACTAGCAATAATTAACCCGACTTTGTGATTTACAGTGCTCATTTGTTTTGCATCGCTGTATAAATAATGATTAGAACCATCTCAATTTTGATTACTTAATTCAATAGCTGATATAAAAAAAAGACGCATTTAAAGAGAAAATGCGTTGTTAAATATGGTGATATTGTTCGAAACCAAAGGTGATATTCGCCTAGATTAAACTTGATAGACTGTCGGTAAGCATCTTCCTAGCTTCTTGACCTTGAGGTGTATCTAGGTAAGCTTTTGCTTGTTCGATAAAACCGGTAATCATTTCAGGCGAAAGCCCTAGTGCTGCAAACTGCTGTTTTACTTCGTTTAAGCCTTTCAATTTATCACTGTATTGTGCTGCCTTGCTGAGCAAACCGGCCATACCGCCTTCATCAGCAGTAATTTCAGGAACCGCAGTTAACACCTGGTCCAGACCTGGAAGCGATGTTGACAATGCTGAGAATTTTTCGTTTGAAACATTATTTTTAACGTAATTCATTAATGAGCCTAAACCACCTTCAGCTTGTTCTGAACTAACATTTAGGCTTTCAGTAAGGGCGCTGATCATACCATTCATGCTTGGCGCTTTTTCTGCAACAACCTCCTCACCCGCTTCTGCAACCACGACTTCAGCGTTATCACTTAAACCTAACATGCTTTTTAAAGAATCAAGCCAACTCTCTTCAGCATGTGAGCCTGCTGAGAAAAGAAGTGTTGTAACCAGTACAAGGGATGCTAATTTCTTCATGGTAATTCCTTTTTAAATTTTCATTGTTACAAGCAAGCTGAATCTGAAGCTTGCCACATAGGTCATACTATAAGGTAAATACAGCCCACACGGTATGTTTAATTAGAAGGGTGAAAGCGCGGGGTATTGCGTCTTAATCGGACCACACAACATAAACTTAATTTAACTATTAAGTTGAGAGTGAACTCGGCATACTGTTTGAAGACAAGTGCAGTAGTCAACGGAGAAACACATATTATCAGTTCATCTAACTCCTCTATCGAGCATAACAAGGGTTTTATAGGCCTGTGTGTTATTTTTCTGATAGGGTTTCAAGCCAATACTCATGCCCAAGGCGATGAAGCTGCGCAAGCCTTGCAAGCCATTGAAAAAACTATACCGTTAAGCGATTCACAAAGCAGCAAAGCTCGATTACACGTGTTGCCCAGAATAGAAGTTAGCCCTTGTGCATTTATCCAAAAATTTGATAAATACCATGCCGACTGCGGTACTTTGTTTGTTAAAGAAGACCCCAATGAGCTGCAAACAATAAAAAGCCCCCCTCGTGTTGTAACTATTCCAATTATCATCTTTCAGCCCGCAGGTGAAGTCACCGGTGATCCCGTCGTCATTACAGGTGGCGGAGGCCCTGGTAGTTCAATATATATTATGGATGAGTTTGATGGCGACCCGTCCATGTATTATTCAGGCATTGAAATAAGTACATTACAAAATGGCCGTCCCTTGATATTGATGGAAATGCGCGGCTCAGGTTTGTCTATAGCCAACTTAGATTGTCCAGCCATAACCGAATTAGAAATTGAATTATTAACGACATACCCTTACAAGTTTAATACTAAAAAGTTTACTACTACCATTACTAGCTGCGCCAATAGAAAAAAAGCGTTGGGGATTGATGCTAATTTTTATAATACCGACTATGCGATAAAAGACATTGATGCCCTGCGAACATTACTTGGGTTTGAAAAATGGCATTTACTAGGGATTTCCCACGGAACACGCATATCGTTGCGGTATGCTCAGCAATATCCTGAGCATACCGCCTCGCTAATACTCGACAGCATTTACCCATTTGAAGTAGATTCGTATGTAGATATGCCGGAGTACAGCGCAAAAATTTTCACTCAACCCTTTGCGTTATGTGATACTGACCCAAAGTGTCGGCTTGAAAATGGACAAGCATCGGTGACCTTGTTTGAATCTTTTATGGCAGAAATCAAGCAAAATCCTCCCACGCTTGACCTTGAGTATGATGATGAAAACTGGACTGTTGGTCAAAAGACATTAAAAATATCACCTGATTTAGTAGCGTACGCTTTATATAACAGTAGCTATGACAGCGATGCTATTCTGGCGTTTCCACAGATTATTAAAGATGCTTTAAACAAAGATTACACCAAATTGAGTGAGTTGATTAGTGAGACTATCGACCTGCAAAACTACACTTGGTTTTCAGAAGGAGCTTATTCAAGTTACGCTTGTTATGAAGAAATTCCTTTTTCAAACTTCGCACTGGCAGTCGAAAATGCTAAAAAGTATAAAATACCTTTCTGGGACGACTTACCCACGATCATTCTTGACCGTCAGCTATGTAAAATTTGGAATATCAAGCCCGCTGTTAATAACATCAAAAACTTCGATCACAATCAATTAACCTTACCGATATTAATACTCGCTGGCGACCTCGACGCATTTACGCCAACCATATGGGCGGTCGATTTCCATGCCAAACTGCCAATGCGAAACAAAACTCAACACTTACGAATTTGGCCTTTAAAAGCGCACAACCTCGTGTATGACGATAAATGTGTTGAGGCCGTAATGACATCTTTTTTAAACGATCCTGAGCAAACCATTGATAATGATTGTGCAGCGAACGGCATGTAATTTCGCTACCTAAGTCTGAGGAATTGCGGGTTTATTTAAAAAATAACAGAATAAAAAAATATTTCTCTCTTTAGCCTAGTAATTGACTCAGTTATTCAATATATTTACAAAGTAAAAATACAAGCTTTATAAGGATATAAATGAACAATCATTTCAACAAAACCAAATTCTCATTGGTTCTTGCTTTGAGTTTGGTGCTTACTTCTGGTTGCACCTCTTCTACTAAGCAAACCGTTAATTCCAATCAAAACAAACAAGCTGTCATTAGCCCAACCATTGCAGAAGCGCCAGCAATGGGGTTAAAACGAAAAGTGGCTATCGCTCGATTTACAGATGAAACCAAAAATAGTAATAGTATTTTTGTGGATAAAAGTTTCGATAATATTGGTAAGCAAGCAGCAGATATACTAAGCGCTCGCCTAAGCAATTCAGGTCAATTTATCATGCTTGAAAGAGACGACTTAGACAAAGTCAAAAATGAACAAGCTCTTGAAGGTGTCACATCACAAATAGTGGGCGCAGATTTTCTTATTGTGGGTTCAATTAGTGAATTTGGGCGCAAAACAACCAGTGAAACTGGCATATTTAGCCGCAACAAAATTCAACAAGCAATAGCGACAGTCAACGTGAGATTAATTGACACCACTACAGGGCAAATCGTCTTTTCTGAAGAAGGTAGTGGCGAAGCGCGTGCTGAAGCAAATACAACGTTTGGTGTTGGTGAGCGAGCTGCGTTTGATTCCACATTAAACGACAAAGCTATTTCTGCCGCTATTTCAAAAGTGGTTAGCGACTTAATGGAAAACTTGCTGAACACACCTTGGAAAGCCTATTTGATTGCTGAACAAGATGGTCAATACATAATGACCGGAGGAGCTTCGCAAGGCATCGCTGCCGGCGATGAATTTACAATCTTACAAAAAGGCAAGAAAATCAAAAACCCACAAACTGGATTCATGATTGAATTGGCTGGTAACAAGATTGCAACAGCAACCGTCGCTCTGTTAAGTGGCACTGGCAACAATGAAATATCGATTGTTTCGCTCGATAAGCAGTTACCAGCACAAACAGATTTAGCTCAATTAGTTGTTATGGAAAAGGAGTAAGAAATGAGTAAGTCAAACTCGTTTAAAGGGATTGTTTTTTTATTGTTTAGTTTTTTGATGCTCGGGTGTACGTCATCATATGAGTCTGTGACTCAAGTCGATGACACCAAAGCATTTGTATTATTGACTGGTGATTTTGAAGATGCGTCATTACAAATCAATACAAATTCGCCTATCACGCTGTCGGACAACATTGAAACTTTTACACTAGATGGTAATAAAGTCGCAAAATTTGAAGTAACAGCGGGCACGAACACCATAAAAGTGTATAAAAATGGGGCATTAGTGGTAAATCGTAAACTATATGTAACCAACGGAAATTCAATTGAGGTAAATGTTAAGTGAAAATTAAAGGACTAATAATCATTGGCGCTGTGGTTTTATTATCAGCCTGCAATTCCACACAGGGTGGTCTGTATTGGGGTAATTATTCAGACACGCTGTACAAGTATAAACAAGAACCCGGTGATGCAACACGTCAACAGCATGTTAAGTCACTAAATGACATAGTTGCGACTAGCGATAAGAAAGGGATCCGCGTTCCTCCTGGTGTATTGATCGAATTAGCCATTATGGAAATCGAAAGCGGTAGTCCTGAAAACGCGAATTCGCTATTAAATAGAGAATTGTCACTTTACCCTGAGTCAAAAACACTTGTACTTGAATTGAAAAAAAGAAATGGGGCTTAAGAAATGACTAATATACTAACAAGAGTAAAACGCGCTTCTTTGCTAGCTGTCATGGCGGTTGGGCTAAGTGGCTGTGCAACTTCTTTTGTTTCTAAAGAAGAAGCATTTCCCAAAATGTACCAAGCTAAGCCGGTTGCTATTTTGGTTGTACCCGCTGTAAACAATACAACGGCAGCTGAAGCACCTGAGTATTTTGCAACGACTGTTGCTGAGCCTCTGACCCGCATGGGTTATTACGTGTTGCCTATTGAAGTAACCAACAGACTGATTCAGGAGCAAGGTGTTGTAGATGGTGCACAGCTAGCTAATGTCGACACTGGTTTGTTTAAAACCATGTATGGTGCTGATGCGGTTATGTTTGTGAACATTAATCAATGGGATACCTCTTATTTTGTGGTTGGTGGTAATGTTACGGTAGGTATTTCTTATGAACTAGTTTCAACCACGAGCAAAGAGGTACTTTGGCAATACGCTGATACCATCGTTGTTGATACCGGCGGTGACTCGGGTGGCGGTTTAATTGGAGCTCTTATTTCAACTGCAATAAATACCGCCTTTACTGACTATGTTCCGTTAGCAAAAAGAGTTAATTACACGGCCCTTTCTACTATTCCTTTTGGTGGATATCATGAAAAAGCAGGGACAGACCAACTAACGCAAGCGGTCAATAAAAATAAAGCGAATGTTGTTACTCCTAGTAAATAAACGCAATAACACTTAATAAAGCGCTAGTTATCTAGCGCTTTATTAACAATAGACAAATGCTGTTATTTGGCTTTTGCAACTTCCTCTACCTCATTCAGAAAATCAGGCTTATTGCCGGTCATTTCCCAAGTACCTAACGTAATAGGAATACCTCCTATGCTATTTAGTTCGTCAAAGAAAGATTTCAAGACAAAATTTCGTCCCTGCGCTTCATCTAGTTTAGCTTTTTGGGCAATCGCGCTATCAAGTAAAGCTTTACCCGTAACATAGCTAGTGCCGTAACCGGGTTGACGTAAATACAGATGTTGCTCAAATATGAGTAAATCAGGCTCCGTTTTCATCCACCCTCTAGGGGTATAGTTCATGTGGATTTCACCAGCTTGTTCCATCGTCATTTGATTCGCGTGAGCGTATAACGAACCAAGACCTCTTGCGGCTCTCTGAGCAAGCATAATCCAGACAATTTCTCGGGCTCGGGGATTGTGATCATATAAACCCGCATGCATAAATATTTCTTCAACCGCCGTCGCTGTGCCTTCATTGCGACTATCAAAAATATTATATAAAAGTGCATTCTTTCTCATGCTTCTGGGGTTAGGATCATTCTCCATTATGGCTAGCTCAAACCAATGATAGAAATGTGAATATAAAGGCGTAGGATCAAGGTGCGTGCCAATGTAAAAGAAGTGACGAGTTGCCTCTGGCACAAAGTTACCCAATCTCTCGTAAAGCGCAGGTTTAAAATAATCAGCAACCGTTACAATATTCTTTTCATCCAGAAAGGTAAGGAAAAATTCAGCCGAGCGATTAGCTAATACGTCATATTCTTCCGCATTTTTAACGGGTACTAACGCTGGTAACCCGATATTTCGCTGTTCTTCTAACTTTAACGACGACCAAGCTCTGTCGAGTTCGCGACGCAGTAATCTCTCCTCGTCTTGCCATGTCATAGACAACAAGTGCACATGTTTTTGGTACCAACTATACTGCTCAATTCCAAGCCCTGAAGGCCCAGTTTTACTTGCACTTTGCTGTTGTAACCATTGCACTAATTGACCCGTAGACTGTATCGCTTCTTGGTGTATTTTTATTAGGGTTGGATTATTAGTCGTTTCAATTTGTGCCGTTATATCCACTAAGTCTTGTTGCTGCATTTGAATATCACGAATGCCCGCGATCCACAGTTCCTTAGCGTTGCCAGTTAAATTTTCTTTGGCTTGGATATGAAACGGCTTAATTCGAGACAAGTCAGTAGTTAGCCTACTCTGCTCGCTTGAATTGATTGGAAATGAGTAGCTCCAGAGTTCGGTAAGATAGTGAGGACTCGGTCCTTCATGCGCCGGGACATCACTTTTATATGTCCACACCTGTTTGTAAAACGCAGGATCTCTTTGCCAAGGCTTCAACACAGTCTCGTTAAATTCATAACCATTAAGTTCTGCCAGCATCACAAACCAATCAATTTGCTGGGCAACGGTCCACTCTGATTTATCGAATGCTAACAATTGTGTTTTAAATTGCGCCCATTTGATGTGACGCTTTTGGAAGGTTTGTTGACGATAATCAGGCGCTAGGTTATGTAAGGGGGCAACTTCAAAGGTGCGCCATTGCGTAAAGAGCGTTTCTAATTGACTAAAATCTGATGACGATTTTGCGCCAAAAGACAAAAATAACAGTGCTATCGCTATATACTTAGTTTTCATTTTTATATCCCTGAATGATGTGTATATAATATAGCAGAGCATTTGCTGATTAATCTATTTATCATATTCTCGTCGTACAAGTTTAACGGCCAATGTCAGCCACTAACCTCAAATCAATAGTGAAGCGCTTTGCTATATCAGTCAGCGTCAGGCGAGTGTCGCTCTTTAAGCTTAATAACACGTTCACGTAAATCGTCTGCTTTCACATCTTGTGCTGCCACCGGCTCGCCTACCGATACTGCAACCAATGACCATCTAAGGCGCGGTAACCGCCACTTAGTTTTTCTACTAAACATGCTGCCCCATAAGCCACCTAAGTGCAGAGGAATGACTGGTACTGGTGTGCGTTCAATGATTTTTTCTACACCACGGCGAAATGTATCAATCGAGCCGTCATCAGATAATTTACCTTCAGGGAAAATACCGACTAATTCACCTTGCTCCAGCGCCTCAGCAACGTCATCAAAGGCTTTTTTGAATGCTTTTGGATTCGCTTTTTCACCATCAATAGGAATAGCTTTCGCCATTTTGAATAACCAGTTCAGGGCAAGAGAGTGGTAAATAGGCGCAAACACGACAAACCGGATCGGCCTTGGAGAAGCAGCTAAAATAAACATCCAATCAACAAAGCTCACGTGATTACCAACAATCACTGCGGAACCCTCTTCCGGAATATTTTTGTCACCATTGGTGCGAACTCGGTACATACAAATTGCGAGTATATAAATAACAAAACGAAGAAAGAACTCAGGTACTTTGGTGTAAATATAAACTGAAATAAGTAAGTTCAAACCGGCTATTAGTAGCAGTAATTGAGGAATACTCCATTCAAAAATTGACAAAGTAACAATACTTAAAATAGCACTTCCTACCATGAATAATGCATTTAATACATTATTGGCAGCAATAACTCTGGAGCGGCTATTTTCTGTTGTGCGCTGCTGAATTAGCGCATACAACGGCACGGTATAAAAACCTGCGGCGATACCAATGGCTCCCATCCATACTAAATGCCAAAGCATATCACCCGTATTTAACACTTGCTTCAATGTGAGCAGCACTTCAGTTGGCTCGTTATACGCGGTAATGGCTGGTTCTTGGCTTAGTAAATACAAAAATATGGTGATGAGAATGGCACCAAAAGGCACAATACCTAATTCAATTCTTGAGCGCGAAAGCTTTTCACAAAGTAGCGAGCCAATCGCAATACTCAGCGAAAATACGACCAAGGCACTGGTCACCACAAGTTCGTCGCCGCCCATAACGTGTTTTACGTAGTTTGGTAGCGCGGTTAAAATAATAGCGCCAATGAGCCAAAACCAGCTAATCCCGATAACTGACTTACCAACAGACTCCGTTTGCACGTTTAGTGCTTGGAAAACGTTTTTTGTGGAAGAGAAAATATTGAAGGTAAATCGTAGACTAGGATCGTTAGGCGCGCTGATGGGAATAAATCGGCTACAAATATAACCAATGGCGGCTAGGCATAAAATGGCAATGCTGATATATACCGGCCCCGCTTCTTGGGTAATATAATAGGTGCCAAATATAGTGCCAAATAAAATGGCTACAAAGGTACCTGATTCAACTAAACCGTTGGCCTTTGTGAGTTCATTGCGGGCTACATGTTGCGGTAAAATGGAATATTTTAGAGGTCCAAAAAATGTACTTTGCAAGCCCATAAAAAAGACTGTTACAAGCATTAACCAAACTAATTGAGTTATGATGGAAATAGCACCAATGAGCATAATGGGCATTTCGCAGAATTTCACTATTCGAATGAGTTTCGATTTCTCTGTCTTTTCGGCTAGTTGACCTGCCATACCTGAAAATAGAAAGAATGGCAGTATAAAAAGACCCGCTGCCAAGTTGGAATAAAGTGCACCGTCGGCTACCGTTGCTGCTTGAAATATGAGCAGCAATAGCACCGATTGTTTGTACACATTGTCATTTAATGCAGAGAAAAACTGTGTAACAAACAAGGGCAGAAAACGCTTACTGCTGAGCAAGCCACCTTTAAATTGATTCGCTGAAGGCGCTTTATTCTGGAGTATATTCTTTGGCATAGAATTCCGTTCTAAATGGGTGGTTAATGGTTATTAAGAAGCTAGATTATACACTTGCTTGCTAAAATACGATTTAACTTTTCACAAGCGCTTTTACGGCTTTTAGTGCATCTACTGAAAACCCATCAGCGTAAAAATATAATACTTTGCCATTAGTATCTAACAGCATAACGCGTGCATTATTAGGGCGTTGATTTCCCGTATAACGTTGTATTTTTTCGCCGTCTGCATAAACTGTCACCACGCCTTTCCAGAGCTGTTTAGGTATGCCTTTACGCATGCCGCCATCAATGAATGTTTTGAACATTCTAGGTAACATGCCTGCAATCGTTGGTATTTCATAAACGGCCACTTGCGTTTCAGTCATGTCTAGGCCAATTAACCAGCGGTCAATATCAAACTGGGAATCTTGCACGTAGCCAAATAATAGAAGTGTTTGTTCGCCGGCAAAATCCTTAGGCATCACAATTACATTACCTTCTAAACTCTCACCTGAAGCTTCAATCATCATGTCACCAAGCTTAACTTGGCTTGGGTAGTCGTAACTAGCGCAGCCGCCCAAAAATAAAGAGATAATAAACAAACTCAATAAACGCTTTATCGATAACATGATTTTTCCTAATGATTAGTGGTGAGTGAATGGTAATAAACAACCGACAATGACGTTTACTATAGTTGCGCCCTTCACCAAATAAAAGTTTATTTATGTAACTATTTCAATTTGTAAGGATTTTGACTACCTTATTGCAACTGGATTTTAGGGTTTTAGGGTTTTAGGGTTTGAAATGGTCAAGTCATTTTGACTACAGGTTTTAGGGTTTATCTTCTAGGATTTATGATTTTATGATTTTATGATTTTATGATTTTATGATTTTATGATTTTATGATTTTATGATTTTATGATTTTATGATTTTATGATTTTATCATTTTATGATTTACAAACTAGAAGCATAAAACAAAATATAAATCGAAACGTAAGAAGAAACATAAGTAGAATACAATTTTTACAACGTCCACTCTCAATATAGGCATAAAAATAAAATGGCGAAAGGCACTCATCAGTACCAAGACGATCCGCGCAATCAAAGCATATTAATCAATATCAATGATGAACTTTTCCCCAGAGCAGACGCAAAAATATCTGTCTTTGACAGTGGCTTTATTTTAGGTGACGGTGTGTGGGAAGGTATTAGACTGCACAAGGGCCACCTAGCCTTTATTGAACAACACATGCGCCGTTTATACGATGGTGCTAAAGCCCTCGACATGGATGTTGGGGTTAGCAAAGAAGCCTTAGTTAAACGAATTTATGCTACCTGCGATGCCAATAACATGCACGACGGCGTGCACGTTCGTCTTATGGTTACACGCGGGATCAAGGCCACACCTTATCAAGACCCCAGAGTAACAATTTCACCTGCTACCATTGTTATTATTGCCGAACATAAAAAGGCCTTAGCACTTGCAGAAGGCGATGGCGTTAGGTTATTTACTTCTCATGTGAGACGAGGCTACCCAGACGTACAAGATCCCAAACTCAATACGCATTCCAAACTCAACTGTATTTTTGCCTGTATTCAAGCCGCTAAAGCTCAAGTAGATGAAGCATTAATGCTCGATCCGCATGGCTTCGTTGCGACCTGTAATTCTACGCATTTCTTTATTATACGTGATGGCGAAGTATGGACCTCTAGTGGTGACTTTTGCCTTGATGGCATAACGCGAAGAAATGTAATTAACGTTTGTAAAAACAATGGCGTTGCTGTGTATGAGAAAAACTTTACATTAGCCGACGTATACGCCGCTGATGAAGCCTTTATTACTGGCACATTCGCTGGCTTAACACCAGTATCAGAAGTCGATGGCCGCAAAATTGGTGAAGGTACCCATGTCGTCACCAAGCACCTTGAAAAGCTTTACGTCACTCTAATTGAACAGCATCACGGCGAGCATAACTGCTAGAGCTTATTGATGGCTAGAGCTTATTGATGGCTAGAGCTTATTGATGGCTAGAGCTTATTGATGGCTAGAGCTTATGGAAGGCCATAATTTATTAACAGCTAGAGCCCAATACGAACAGGAGAAAGGAATGACGCTAAGAATTGCGATGTGGTCTGGGCCACGGAATATTTCAACCGCTATGATGAGAAGCTGGGAAAACAGACCTGATTGTCGCGTTGTAGACGAGCCCTTTTATGCCTATTATTTGCATAAAACTAAAAGTCCACACCCTATGTTTGACGAAGTTCTTGCCTCACAAACCGCCAGCTTTGAAGAAGTTGCTAAAAACATGAGCATCGGCTTTTGTGATCGACCACTGCAATATCAAAAGCACATGACACAACACATGCTGGAAAATTGCGATTTGAGTTGGACCAAAAATTTACGCCATTGTATGCTCATACGCGACCCTGCATTCGTTGTTAATTCCTACACTAATAGTCGGGGCGAATGCTGCGCAGAAGACATTGGTATAAAACGTCAGTTCGAACTATTTCAAGCCATTAGCGAATTAACTGGGCAAGATATTCCGATTGTTGATTCGATGGCTGTATTAAATAACCCAGAAAAAGTTATTCCTGCGATGTGCGCAGCATTAAATATTGAATGCAAAGAAGAAACGAAGCACGCAATGCTAAATTGGCCAGCTGGACGACGAGAAAGTGACGGCGCTTGGGCTGAACATTGGTATCACAGTGTTGATAAATCAACTGGTTTTGGCGAAGCTAAAAAGCAAACGTTAAATCTAACGCCTGCGCAATTGGCTGTTGTTGATGAAGTTATGCCATTTTATGAGCAAATGAAGGAAAAAGCGTTGCTTGTTTAAAGAACACTGGCGTTTGTTGTGATCGAACAATAAATAAGTCTGTGGTGTTCGCGCGCCACCTTACCTTTGCAACTGTACGAAAACCGATTCGTCGTATTCTGGATATTAATCGAAAATTCTCTGGTATACTGCGCCCACGCTATTTAGCACACACCCTATTCAGCATTAAATAACGAGTGCACTATAAGTGCATTCATTACAAATTGAATACCAAACAGAGAAAGATATGCCTACCGAGCCGGTAACAATCAAGCCATCCTCAAGAAAATCAGAAACGCCAAGAATGAAGGCTGAACGAGGATTGTTTTCGTTTCCAAAATATTGGGCATCTTGCTTCAGTCCGGCACCATTTTTGCCTATGTCGCGCAAAGAAATGAATGATTTGGGTTGGGATAGCTGCGATATTATCATCGTGACAGGTGACGCTTATGTCGACCATCCAAGCTTTGGTATGGCAGTTATTGGGCGTACACTTGAAGCGCAGGGCTATCGAGTGGGTATTATCTCACAACCTGATTGGCACTCAAAAGACGACTTTATGCAGTTGGGTGAACCTAATTTATTCTTTGGCGTTACGGCTGGCAATATGGATTCGATGATAAATCGATACACCGCCGAACGAAAACTTCGTCATGACGATGCATATACAGCAGGTAACATAGGCGGAAAACGCCCTGATCGCGCGGTAACCGTTTATACTCAACGCTGCAAAGAAGCCTACAAAAAACCAGTTGTCATAGGGGGTATTGAGGCTAGTTTGCGTCGCATAGCGCATTACGATTATTGGTCGGATAAAGTAAAACGCTCAGTATTATTTGACTCAAAAGCCGACATGCTTATGTTTGGTAATGCCGAACGACCCTTATTAGAAATGGCATCTCGCTTCGCCGCGGGTGAAACAATTGAGCAAATGCAAGATATTCGAGGCACGGCGGTTATTCGCAAAGAACCGCTTCCTGGCTGGCAAGGTGTTAACTCAACGCATGTGGATACCATAGGCAAAATTGAAGCAATTACGAGTCCTTATGAAATGATAGAGGACAAGTGCGCGATCCAAAGCGAAGAAGAAAAACAAGCCGCTATTGACGCTGAAAAAGCAAAACCGATCGTAATACAACCTTTTACCTCTAAAACGACACGCCGCAAACCGTGGGAAAAAACCTACGTTTTATTGCCTCCATATGATGTGGTACGAGCTGAAAAAACCCATTACGCGCATACGTCAAGAATATTGCATCAAGAAACAAATCCAGGGTGCGCGCGCGCATTAGCGCAACGTCACGGTGACCGTATTATTTGGATAAATCCACCCGCTTTCCCTCTGGAAACGGAAGAAATGGATGCTGTTTTCGATTTACCCTATGCACGTGTGCCGCATCCAAGTTATGGAAAATTAAAGATCCCTGCCTACGACATGATTAAAACCTCGGTAAACATTATGCGAGGCTGTTTTGGTGGCTGCACATTCTGCTCTATTACTGAGCACGAAGGGCGCGTTATTCAGAGTCGTTCAGAAGAATCTATCATTCGAGAAATTGAGCAAATACGCGACAAGGTGCCGGGTTTTACTGGCGTTATTTCAGACCTCGGTGGCCCAACTGCGAACATGTATAAACTGCGCTGTAAAAGTCCGAAAGCCGAGCAAACGTGCCGTCGATTATCTTGTGTATGGCCTGAAATTTGTGGGCACTTAGACACAGATCAAACGCCGACTGTCGAATTGTATAAAAAAGCCCGAAATGTTGAGGGTGTAAAAAAAGTATTGATTGCCTCTGGCGTGCGCTATGACTTGGCCATTGAAGACCCTAATTATGTAAAAGAATTAGTTACTCATCACGTTGGTGGTTATTTAAAAATTGCCCCTGAACATACCGAAAAGGCGCCGTTAGACAAAATGATGAAGCCTGGTATGGGTACTTATGACCGTTTCAAAGAAATGTTCGACAAGTACACAAAAGAGGCAGGTAAAGAACAATTTCTTATCCCGTATTTTATCTCTGCTCACCCAGGGACAAACGACGAGGACATGCTCAATCTTGCGCTATGGTTAAAAGAACGTAACTTCAAGCTAGACCAAGTTCAAAACTTCTATCCATCGCCTATGGCTAACGCCACGACGATGTACCATACAAATAAAAACCCGATCCATAAAGTGGACCATAAGAGCGAAATTGTTGAAGTGCCTAAAGGTGAAATTCATCGCCGATTACACCGTTCATTTTTGCGTTATCACGATCCTGCCAATTGGCCAATATTGCGTAAAACGCTGATTGAAATGGGTAAGGCACACCTTATCGGCAACGGGCCGAAGTGTTTAGTGCCGTATGAGAGTAGAAATGAGCTTAAGGGCAATGAACAAAAAGAATTTGCTAAACGCTCTGCAAACAAAGCTTATGCCAAAGGTAAAAACGCGAAAACACCTAAACATCAGCAAGGCTTAACCCGTTTTAGTGATAACCAGCCGCATAATATTCAAGGTGGGCAAACTGGCAATACTGACCTTACTCAAACAGATACAAAGCCTCGCAAATCAAAATATAAGAAACGCTAGGTAATAAATATCGTTGGCTTTAACTATATTGCTTTGGCTAGCTAGTCGTAGTTAGCGCAACCATTAATCGGTAGCGCTAGCATAAAATATATTTGTTTGGAGATACAATGTTGCAAAAGATTAATAGCTACACCCTTACCACTTTACTTATCGTTATCGCCAGTTGTGCCTTCGCGTCCAATACGTCAGGTGTGCTTGGTCCAGGAGTGAAGGAAGATGATCGTAGCATGCAACTTCGGCTGGCATTTTCACCTGGAGATGAGGATGGTGAAGCTGATAACTGGGCTTACCGACTGCATTACCAGCATTCCTTTAACGACAGAGTTAGGGGAAGAATTATCATGCAATACCGAGACCGAGGGACATTTCAATATGAATATGTTCGTGCTGAAATGTTATATAATTTTAAGAAAAAAGAAACCGACGGCATATGGTCCAGTGGTGTTCGCTTCGATATTCGCCAACGCCGCAGCGATAACCCTGAACAATTCGCAATCAACTGGGGGAATCAGTGGGACTTCAAAAATGGTATTAGAGTTCGCGGCGTTTTAGTGAGTTCTTGGGAATTCGGCAGCGACCTGGCTGGCAGTGGTACCGCAATTGAAACAAGTTCAAGCATTGGCAAAAAATTAGATAACGGACTCACCATTGGCATAGAAATGTTTAACGACTTAGGTCGTTTAGGCAATTTTGGTTCTTTTAATAGTCAAAGCCATCAAATTGGTCCAATGTTAGGTGGCAACGTCGGTGGTTTTAATTACCAAATGCGCTATCTTGCCGGCATATCAAATGGCAGCAGAGATCATAACTTTGGATTGCGTATCAATAAATCATTTTAACTATACTCATTTGGCTTTTTGTGAAGACAATCCTTTTGTCACATGCTCACGAAAAGCCATTGCAGCATTTGACACGTGTTTTCCTTTAGGTAAAACCCAGTACCAACTATTAGGTATTGGAAAATCTTTTACTGATAACTCAATAAGATTACCCGGTGCCATATGATTTAGCGCATGCTGGCTAATAATGGCGATACCTAGGCCTGCCATAACTGACTCCTTTATTGCTTCGTTACTAGCGATGGTAATCGGGCTTTGCATTTTTATTCCATTTTGTTTAAAAAACGCCTCAATTGCGTACCTTGTACCAGACCCATTTTCGCGCATAAGCAAACGCTCACCATACAATTCATCCCATAAAATATTATTTTTATCTTTCAGCGGGTGACCTTGTTTTGCTATCACCACCAGTGGATTCTTAGTTAAGAAATCGGTTGTAATATCCAACTCTCTTGGCGGGTTACTAAATACGTATAAGTCATCCAAATTCTGTTTCAAACGTTGAATAATTTCCGCACGATTGCCGATTTGAAATTCAGGTTCAATATTCGGATAGGTTTGGCAAAACTCACCAAGTAAACTAGGTATAAGATATTTAGCAGTGGTCACGACGCTAATCTTTAATCGCCCCACAGATAATCCAGACCTTGCAGCCAAACGCATTTCTAAGTTATCCATGACATCAAACATGGAACGCGTGGCGTCAAGAACCTCCTGCCCTGTATCGGTTAAATAGAGCTTTTTTGAGACCAGTTCGAATAATTGACAATCTAAAGCCTGAGCTAGCTTGGCAATTTGTGTCGATACGGTTGGCTGAGCTAAGTGCAGAGCCTTAGCAGCCAACGTGACACTAGCGTATTCAGCCACTGTCATAAAAATTTCAAGCTGGCGAAACGTAGTTTGCCTTGTATGTAGACGACGCGTCCAAGTCATATATCTATAATCACCTATACATAAACACTATTTAATCGATTATTACAGATGGAATATATCATTACAATACGAGGCGAGTTAACTAACTATTTAATTTTGAGTTTTTGTTACTTTTATTTTAAGTATATTGGCTCATGCCCCATAGCAGTAGATAAATGACTACGTGCTATTGCCACCTAAACTAATGACGGAGTTTTTATGAAGCACCCTATTGTTCCTATCACAGTCGCTTATGGTGATGGTATTGGCCCAAAGATAATGACAGCAACTCTGAAAGTATTAGAAGCTGCAGGCGCACAAATCGCACCTGAGACTATAGAGATTGGTGAGAAGGTCTATTTGAGCGGACAAACTAACGGTATTCAGCCTAGTTCATGGGAGTCGTTAAGAAGAACTAAAGTTTTTCTAAAAGCGCCAATTACCACACCTCAAGGTGGTGGCTATAAAAGTCTAAACGTTAGTATGCGCAAGGCGCTGGGTTTGTACGCTAATATTCGCCCTTGTATTTCGTATGCCCCCTTTGTAAAAACAAAACACCCGATCATGGATCTGGTCATAGTCAGAGAAAACGAAGAAGATTTGTATGCCGGTATTGAACATAGACAAACTGAGGACGTTTATCAATGCCTAAAGTTGATCACACGGCCCGGTTGTGAGCGAATTGTCCGCTATGCTTTTGAATATGCAAGGCAACAAAATCGTAAGCGCGTAACGTGCTTTGTGAAAGACAATATCATGAAGTTAACCGATGGTCTTTTTCATCAGATCTTTAAAAATATCGCTGCAGAATATCCCGATATTCAGCATGACAGTATGATCGTCGACATTGGTGCTGCCAGAGTCGCCGATACACCCGAAGATTTCGATGTGCTGGTTATGCCAAATTTGTATGGCGATATCATTTCTGATGTCGCTGCTCAAATTGCAGGCTCTGTGGGCATGGCTGGTTCAGCCAACATTGGCGACCAATGTGCCATGTTTGAGGCCATTCATGGTTCAGCACCAGATATTTCAGGCAGGAATATTGCTAACCCATCGGCTTTGTTGCATGGCGCAATTCAGATGCTAAGTCATATTGGGCAAAATGATATTGCTGAAAAAATTCATCATGCTTGGTTAGTCACACTGGAACAAGGTTCGCACACCGCGGACATTTACAAGGAAGGCCAGAGTATAGCGTTATTGGGCACAGTGGAGTTTGCTGATGCGGTGATTGCCAATTTAGGTCAATCGCCTAAACAACTCAAAGCCCCTTCTTACGAAGGAAGCAAACCACTTAAATTACCCGTAGTCGGATATAAAGAACCCTGTAAGAAAGAATTGGTAGGTATTGATATCTTCCTGCAATGGCAAGATGGGATCCCAAAAAAGCTTGGCGATAAACTAGTTAACTATGGTACTTCGCAACTTGAATTGAAGTTAATTACTAATAGGGGCGTAAAAGTATGGCCTGAAGGCTTCCCGGAAACTTATTGCGTAGACCATTGGCGTTGCCGTTTCATGTCACCTACTATGCAACTGGGCTTTGCTGAGATACTTAACGTGCAAGCGCGTCTGCATGAGGCTGGATTTGACGTTGTTAAAACTGAGAACTTATATAACTTTAATGGTGAGCCTGGTTATGCAGCTGTGCATGGGTAAGTCGTTTACGAGCATATTGCGTTAGACAACAATCCGGCTATAAGGCGAGCTAAAGAATAAAAAAGGCTCTCAAATCACTGTATACAGCAGATTTGAGAGCCTTAACACCAGTCGCTTTAGTTAAAGCAATGAACGGATCACGTATTGCAAAATACCGCCATGTCGGAAGTATTCGAACTCATTTGGCGTATCAATACGAATATCAGTATTAAAACTAAACTCACTGCCATCATCTCTTATTACCTTAACCGTGACTTGCTTTTGCTTAGCTTTAACGGCTTCGATAGAAAACTGCTCAGTGCCATCTAATTTGTAAGTATGCGCGCCTTCCCCCGCTATAAATTGTAGAGGTAAAATCCCCATACCAATCAGATTAGAGCGATGAATACGTTCGTAAGTTTCAGCAATTGCCGCTTTTACACCCAGCAATAACGGACCTTTTGCAGCCCAATCTCTAGAACTCCCAGTTCCATATTCTTTGCCAGCAATAACAATAGTAGGAACATTATCAGCGATATATTGCTGAGCTGCTGCAAACACCGTCATTTGTTCACCACCGGGTTGCTTGCGGGTGAAACCACCCTCTGTACCCGGTGCTAATTCATTTTGCAGCCTAACGTTAGCAAACGTGCCACGCATCATTACTTCATGATTACCACGGCGTGAACCATACGAGTTAAAATCTTTTGGTTCGACATGATTAGCACGTAAATACTCAGCGGCAGGCGTGTCGTTGCCAATAGCCCCTGCAGGAGAAATATGGTCAGTGGTAACACTGTCAGCCAGTTTTAGTAAACAACGCGCTTTTTCAATCGCTTTTACGGGTTCTGGTTTAGCCGGCATGTTAGTAAAAAAACTCGGTTTTTTTACATATGTACTGTCAGGCCAATTATAAATGCTAGCATCAACCGTTTCTAGGTTTTGCCACACCTCTCCACCTTCATAAATACTCCCATACTTATCGGTAAACATAGCCTCATTGACCACTTCTGTGACTATGTTTTGAATACTTTCTTGGCTTGGCCATAAGTCTCTAAGATAGACAGGTTTGCCATCGTGAGTAGTACCCAGAGGTTCTTTGGTAATATCAATATTCATATTGCCCGCGATAGCATAAGCGACGACTAATGGCGGCGAAGCCAAGTAGTTCGCTTTTACCTCAGCGTGTATTCTGCCTTCAAAATTACGGTTGCCCGATAACACTGCTGAAACCGTTAATTGACCTTCTTTTATAGCCTCGGAAATAGGTCCTGGCAATGGCCCAGAGTTACCTATGCAAGTGGTACAGCCATAACCAACTAAGTTGAACCCCATGGTATCAAGTTCTTTAGACAAGCCGGCTTTGTTTAAATATTCAGTTACTACCTGTGAGCCAGGGGCAAAACTTGTTTTCACCCAAGGCTTAACCTTAAGACCAAGCTCATTGGCCTTTTTAGCGACTAGAGCGGCAGCGACTAATACCGATGGATTGGAGGTGTTAGTGCAACTGGTGATAGCAGCAATAACTACCGCGCCTTCATTCAGTTCGAAATCCTGCCCATTTAAATGACAAGAAACGCTACTTTTGGGTGCTTCTCTTAACGGACCTCCCTCGCTCTCAAAGCGACCTTGCTGAGTATCATTGGGCGCAATAGCGAGTTCTTTTTGCTCTGATATCCATGCCTTAAATGCCGCTGATGCATTGTCTAAGTCAATCCTATCTTGGGGTCTTTTTGGTCCAGCAATCGCCGGCACTACGTGGCTTAAATTCAGCGTTAGGGTGTCGTGGTATTGGGCTTCTTCCTGAGCTTCGCTACCCCACATTCCTTGCGCTTTGGAATAAGCTTCTATTATCTCAATTTGTTGTTTACTGCGACCAGTCAATTCAAGATATTTAATGGTTTGCTCATCGATAGGAAATAAACCACAAGTTGCGCCATACTCGGGCGACATGTTGGCTATTGTTGCACGATCCGCAACGGTTAAATGTTTTACCCCAGCACCAAAGAATTCGACAAATTTGCCTACAACGCCGAAGGCTCTCAACTGTTGTGTTACTGCCAATACTAAATCAGTGGCTGTGGTGCCCGCGGGTAATTTACCAGTTAACTCCATACCAATGACTTCTGGTATTAACATGGTCACCGGTTGGCCAAGCATAGCGGCCTCCGCTTCAATTCCGCCAACTCCCCAGCCAAGAACACCTAAACCATTGATCATCGTGGTGTGAGAGTCGGTACCAACTAGAGTATCAGGGTACAAAACCACGGCGTCTTGCTGTTCTTCAACAAAAGTAACTCGCGCCAAATATTCTAAATTCACTTGATGCACAATGCCTTTCCCCGGCGGCACCACTTTAAAGTTAGTAAAAGCACTTTGGCCCCATTTCAAAAATTGATAGCGTTCCTTATTGCGCTTAACTTCAATTTCAGTATTATTTTTAAATGAGTCTTTGTGACCAAACTCGTCCACCATAATAGAATGATCGATAACTAAATCGACAGGCTTAAGCGGATTAATCTTGTTTGGGTCTCCGCCTAAATCTAGCATTGCATCGCGCATGGCAGCCAAATCAACGATAGCCGGTACACCGGTAAAATCTTGTAATATGACTCTGGATGGCACAAAAGCAATTTCGGTCTCTGATGACGCTTTTGTATCCCACTTTGCTAAGGTTTGAATATCTTCTGGCTGCACATACTCCTCATTACTATGTCGCAATAAGTTTTCTAACAAAATTTTTGCCGTTAGAGGTAGTCGCTTAATGTCGGTACCTGCACGGGATAAATCAAAATATTGATAGTTTTTATCTTTCACAGACAATATGGACATATATTTATTTGATGACTTCACTTTGGTTCCTTCCTTCGTTTGAAATTTTATTCTAGTTGTTAACAGCTAAACTAAATTTTTAGGATCCAGTAACTTAGTAAGTTCTTGATGATCGATATCGGTCATTTCTTTTGCTACTTCGATAATTGGTCTTTTAGTTGTATAAGCATATTTAGCTATTTCAGCCGCTTTCTCATAACCGATAATACTGTTTAAAGCGGTCACTAAAATCGGGTTATATGCTAATACACGTTGCAAATTTTCTTGATTTACTTCGAATGTTAAAATTGCTTTGGTGACTAATAGTTTTGCGCTATTAGCTAAGATATTGACACTCTGTAATAAATTATAGGCTATAACCGGTAAATAGGTATTAAGTTGAAAATTACCCCCTTGGCCAGCAATAGTTATTGTCATATCATTGCCAATAACTTGCGCGCAAGCCATGCAAACAGCTTCAGGAATAACAGGGTTAATCTTGCCTGGCATTATGCTGCTGCCGGCTTGTAATTCGGGTAAGGTAATTTCGCCAAGTCCCGCCAATGGTCCACTATTTTGCCAGCGTAAGTCATTGCTTATTTTCATTAGCGAAGTTGCTAGTGTTTTGAGATGGCCGCTAACCTCTACTGCGGTATCTTGGCAGCTGATGGCTTCAAAGAAATTATCGTTTGGCGAAAATTTAATGCCTGTCGCGTCACTCAAGTCAGCACACGCTAACACGCTAAACTCAGCACTAGAGTTTAAGCCTGTACCAATAGCCGAACCGCCGAGTGCAAGCTTGCCTAAGCGATTATAACTAGACTCTATTCTTTCAATATTATTAATAATTTGCTGATGCCAACCGCCTAACTCTTGCCCCATGGTCATAGGAAGTGCATCCATTAAATGTGTACGCCCTGTTTTTATCGTCGTATTTAGAGAGTTACCGCGAGCCAGTAAAGCATCGCTCAGAAGGCGAAGGCTGGGGATCAGGTTATTTTTCAACCCGACATAAACGCTAACATGAATAGCGCTGGGGATAGTATCGTTTGAACTTTGGCTCATATTAACGTGATCGTTAGGGTGCACTGTTTCCCCATATTGAACGAGACAGAGCTCGCTAAGTACCTCGTTCATGTTCATATTTGTGCTGGTACCAGAACCTGTTTGAAAAACATCTAGCACAAACTGATCATCGTGCTGACCACTGATTACCTCGCTAGCCGCTGCCTTGATTGCTGTTGCTCGTTTGCTATCAAGCTTTCCTGTTTGTTGGTTTGCAACTGCACACGCTTTTTTAATCATTGCCAAACTTCGAATAAAGTCTGTTGGCATCGTTATTCCGCTAATAGGAAAATTATCTAGCGCTTTTTTTGTTTCTTTTCCGTAGAGCATTAGGCACCTTGAATTGTGTATTCTTATTACTCATATTTATTTAAAAGAATAAGTATTCGAGTTTTAATAGACATTAATTTAAGTATAGCAACTCTCTGACAATATGCTTGCCCTAGGAAACGCTAGCTACCTCGACCAAATACAAATACCAGCAACTATTTCCGCCTAAAAAAACCAACGACAGATAACGCGATAATCGTTAAACCAAGCACAGTAGGCAACCATAGATTAAAAGAAAGTAGATTAGATGTGTTGCCAAATGCGCTGATCACCGGCCCACCTTCAGCCAATGAAGTGGGGTCTGTAATACTTAAGAAATCAGCCCATACGCTGAGTAATGCAATAATTTGTAAACATGAAATAATGAATAAAATAGAATTTTGTCGGCTTGCGGCAGCAGCTTGTCGCTTGGTATACAGCCTATCCATATAATCTTTAAACATCGCGATATATTGCGCTGAATTGGTAAGGCTCTTTTCAATGTTCCAACGATTTTCAATTTTACGTAGAATCAACTCATTATCCATTTCAATGGTTAATTTAAAATTTTCATTATGCATAATCAAAAACTGAATTTTATTCACATAGGCATCCACATCATCAACACTATGTTGAAAGAATTCAACACTCTTTTTCGAAATTATTTCGTTATTTAACCTATCCATCGTCTCCAAATAATAGCTTGTGATAAACCACATGAATTGCATATGAAACTGGATCGGGAAGTAGCGATAATAATACGATTCGTCTTGTGAAATAATGGTGTGGAAACGACCATAGAAAGCATAAAACACTTGCTCGTTATCTAGTGTTGGCTCAACATCTCGTTGAATAGATTCAGCACCCGAGTTGCAAGCTATTAATGCTGTTTTTAGCGCTTCATTCTGACTATCGGCATTAAAGAAAAAAGTAATATTGCCTGTATTTTTACCAATCATCGCTACTTTTTCTGTGCTTTTTTCAGGTATGATTTTATGAATAATCTCAGTAACCATTCGCGTCATAGAGTTATGTACGCTCTGACCCCATTGACTTAATGACGACACACTATCTTCCTTTACTATCATTCTTCGCAATGTGTTATACAAGTCTGTTTTTTGCTGATTTAATATTGAACCTTGCAAAAGAGTGATGAGTTGCTCCTCAGGCAGAGCAAAATGCAATTCATATATAATGAAAAACTGAAAAAATCGCGGGTCGAATAGCAGTGCCACCTTGCTTTCTTCAACATGTAGATAAGCCGCCAAATTAGCATCACCGTTCACCAACCAGTCGCTTTCACTTAGATCAAAAATTAAGTCTTTCTTATCTGGCATATCCGAAGGGAGCGTTAGGGGTTTAAAACTACGAAATTTTCTATATTTATTGGTGAAATTATCAATCCACTTAATCTCAAAACCAGTGGGATTAATAAAATCATTTAGAATATCAGCATAGTCTTGTTTCTTGATTATTTTTGAGTATATAGCGGCGTCCAAGCGAATAGGTTGAACACACATCATTCTAAAATCAAGCATATTACTTTCCTTGTAAAAACTGTTTTTCTGGTCTAGCTAGATAGCTTTTAGTTAATGGTTCTTCGCGATAATCGATAGTAAGTTCACTACCTTCGGTAATATTTTGATTGGCCACAACTCTAATGGGATGATACCTAATACTAACATTAGGCCGGCTTGAATGGTTGATGTAACTATATTTAGTGCGAAATGTTCTCGCTAAAATTTCATGCTCATTAAGATAGTTACACTCCATAAATAGATAAGATTGAATACCGTTTATCGACGGTAACAATGCTGAGCAAATATGATCATAAATCTGTTTATCAATAACTTGTCCATCCAATAAACATAAAATGCAGCCTTGCTTAATGCTTTGCGTGGCAAATAATCCAAAGCCATGCAGCGTGCTTTTGTCAATTCGCGTTGCATTAATATTATCAAGTGTTAACTCGCGCACATGTGATAAATTTCCGGGGTCAAAAATCATATTTATTCTCAACTGTTTAAGTAGACTTTTTTCTGATTGGCCTTTGATAAATAGTAGGCCTTTTTTGTATCTAAAAAGACGGACTGCCTAGCAACACACAACCAGATGTTACTACAGGTGGATAGCTAGGACATGCTTTCTTTTTTTCACAAGAACCGTGTGAGGGAATTCTATTTGGAACTATTAAATAGATTAGACTGCTGGCTTGTACCTACTATAAAAACATTTTTTTAATAACTAGTGTCAGTATTTTTTAAAATAAAAGTTTCGTTTATTTCTTTACACAAACAATAAAAAACTCCGTAAAAGTGTCAGATATTTTTACATCTTACTATACTATGAAATAATTATTTTTATACTTAGCCAATAAAATCAACCTCTTAAAAACATGGTCTACTTTATGCTCAACTGATGATATAAGTCGGGCGGATAAGCATATCCGGCGCTAACATTAGTATGAGAAGGATGAGTAAACATGAAATTTAAAAAAGTAGCGGCGGTTGTTGCAGGTAGTTTGTTAGTAATCTCTACTGCGCAGGCTGGATTAATTCGCAGCAACGTAGCATATGGCATGACAAACGCTCAGAATGCCGAAGCGGCATTTATTGCGGGTTCATACGCTTATATAACGGAGACGTTTGATAACGCGAGTTCTTTTGGGTTAGCTAACTTTAGTGGTCAAATAATACCTGGCAGTGAACAAAACAGCTGGATAGACAGCCGAGCATCGTATACTACTGCAGCGGGTACTTTTAGAGTGATACAGGGTGATATTGGTGCTGGTTCAAATGAACAAAATCCGAATAACCTAATGATCGAAAGCGATGACACAGGCGAATTTGGTCGCGAAATGTTAGGTGCTAGTAATTTTTGGCTAGATAGCAACGACGCTCAATCGGTTGAATGGAGCTTTGCCAATATCAACGCCACTTTCGATAGTTTAGGTTTTTATTTAGTTGACGCTAATGACCAAGGTGCTCGATTAATCCTACGATACTTTGATGGCTCTTCAAGTAGCATCGCGATTACTTCTGGGTTGTCTAATGGCAACGTAGCTTATGTTTCATTAGTTGCTGATTCTAGCCTAGTTAATGCAACGATAACTTTCGACAATAACGGCGACACTAACAGAGAAACTAACGACGGTTGGGCAATCAACGATGTAACTGTTGCTAAAGTACCAGAGCCAACTACACTTGCTTTCCTAGGTTTAGGTCTTCTTGGCTTATTCGCTGCTCGCAAGCGTTAATATGTAGTCAGTACACTTTATAAATATCAAGAAGCCGGCATATGCCGGCTTTTTTTATAGTCAGAATGATTAACACTTTTAAAGTGTCAGGTTTTTTTACAATACATTGATCTCCACACAATCAAATTTTAATTTAATAATAAAAATCAATCACTTATAAACTTGGCTCGTTTTATGCTTTGGTACTGATATAGACAAATTGGATAATCACATCCGAAATTAATATCAGTAGAGTAAGGATTAATAAAATGACATTTAAAAAATTAGCGGCTGTTCTTGCAGGAAGCATGTTAGTAATTTCTACCGCACAGGCTGGATTAATTCGTAGCAACGTAGCTTACGGTATGACAAACGCTCAAAATGCAGAAGCGGCATTTATTGCGGGTTCATACGCTTATATAACGGAGACGTTTGATAACGCGAGTTCTTTTGGATTAACAAGCTTTACTGGCCAAATCACAGCTGGCAGTGATCAAAACAGCTGGATAGACAGCAGTGCGTCATACACCACTACAGCAGGTATTTTTACAGTATTAATCGGCGACACTGGTGCAGGTTCAAACGAACAAAATCCAGATAATCTAATGATCGAAAGCGATGACACCGGCGAATTTGGTCGCGAAATGTTAGGTGCAGGTAATTTCTGGCTAGACAGCAACGACGCTCAAGAAGTTCAGTGGAGTTTTAGCAATATCAACGCCACTTTTGATAGCTTTGGTTTCTACCTAGTAGATGCTAACGATAATGGTGCACGATTAATTCTTAGATATATAGATGGAAGCACAAGTAGCATTGCTATTAATACTGGTTTATCTAACGGTACGGCCGCTTACGTTTCTTTGGTTGCTGATACACTGTTAGTTAATGCAACATTAGTGTTTGATAATAACGGCGACAGCAACAGAGAAACTAATGACGGTTGGGCTATCGACAACGTAACTGTTGCTAAAGTACCAGAGCCAACTACACTTGCTTTCCTAGGTTTAGGTCTTCTTGGCTTATTCGCTGCTCGCAAGCGTTAATATGTAGTCAGTACACTTTGTAAATATAAAGAAGCCGGCATATGCCGGCTTCTTTATGGCTTGCGCTCTGTCCTTCGCTTACTATTTAACCTCCCTAACAAACTCAGTAAACTCAGTAAACTCAGTAAATTCAGTAAATTCAGTAAATTCAGTAAATTATCATTCAGCCTTTAGCTAACGTTTCTATTTCTATTTCTATTTCTATTTCTATTTCTATTTCCAAGCACATATATCCCGAATAAAAACTGTCCCTCAACGTAAACTAATACTTTTTCAATAAAAATAGCAAATCAACATTTACTCTCCTACAAACCTATTTCTGACCAGTCAACAAATACTATCTAGTTTAAAGCGTGCCATTTTTTATACGAAATAACATTAATGTATATCGTGTCTAGCTACGATAACTATATAAACTATCTTCATTGGCGGTAGTTTCTTTGCTAAATACTCCTCAACATCAATTGATTATAAAACTTAAAGGTAGACGCATGAATTATCCTTGGCATAAAGAGGCAAACAAAATATTCACTGGAGTTATTATTATTCAGTGGATCGCGGCAATTGTAATTGGTATTTTCACCGACACACTGATAATCGGTGCAACACTAGGTACGCTTATTGTTGCTTTGCCATTAATTATGACAATGGTGAGTCCTTATAGCCAAGTCACACGGCATGTTGTCGCTATCGGCACTCAATTAATTACTGCACTGCATATTCAACAGCTTATGGGCTTGACTGAGATGCACTTTGCAATATTTACCTTACTAGCTTTTTTAAGCATTTATAGGGATTGGAAAGTTATTGTCACCGGAGTAGTTGTGGTGGCAGTCCACCACTTCCTGTTCTTTGCGTTACAAGGCTCTGTTTCAGGCGTTTATATTTTTGAGGATGGTCGACTTACTTTTGGAATATTATTAATACACGCTTTCTTTGCTGTCGCAGAGGGAATAGTTCTTATGATTTCAGCCCGCAGTGCTGAATTAGAATCTAAATCAGGGTATGCGTTAAGCCATTCTATTGATGAAATCGTTGGCACTGATAAAATTTGTATCGGTAAAAGTGTTCACGGAGATGGTAAATCCATCCAAGACTTTAATCGGTTAATCTCATCAATACGCTCTTTAGTTGTTAATCTTAAGTCTGCTGGAGATAATTCAAAGTCGCTATCGGACAGCTTATCTGAAAGTTCAGAAGGCTCTATGGTGATGGCAAAAGAGAATCAAAGTGAAGTCGAACAAATTAGAATAGCTTTAGAGCAGGTTAGCTTAGCAAATGCGGAAGTATCAAGAAGCGTGATTGATATTGACAATCTTAGCCAAGAAGCAAGTAAAGGAACAAACAGTGCTAAAAGTATTATTGACCGCAATTCAAATGATGCGAAAGACTTAAAGTCTGATATTGATACCGCTGCGGCTTCAATCGAAAGTCTATCAGCAATGTGTAATAAGATTGATACCGCTATGGCGGCAATTAAAAGTATATCTGACCAAACCAATTTACTTGCGCTGAATGCTGCGATCGAATCTGCGAGAGCAGGTGAGCATGGCCGAGGTTTCGCTGTAGTGGCTGATGAAGTCAGAACCTTGTCAGTGAAAACAGGCCTTAATGCGGAAGAGATAGGCAAAATAACGAGTAAGTTAATTGAAGGCTCTATTGAGGCTGTCGCTATTATGTCAGCTTGCGCAAAACGCATTGAAGATAATGTAACGGGCTCAAATGAAGCGAGTAAAAGTATTGGTGAAATAAATATTCTTATTGATAGATTAAGTCAAAATACTAGCTCTGTTGCAGCATCATCAGAAGAGCAGTCTATGATGTCAGTTACCATTTCTGGCTCAGCTAAAAAGTTATCAGATTTAACCAATCTTCAAGTTAAAGATATTGAAGATAATCTTTCCGAGCTGATGGATTTAAAAGGTGAAATTGCTGGACTGCACGCCGAGCTTGCTAAATTCGAAGCATAAATTCATGAAAACAAGTAAGAAAAATGCCCTTCTAGTAATTGTAATTCCCTTGTGGTTATTGGTAGCTCTGGGTGGGCTTTTCTTTACTAGCAAAAGTAGTGAAAAACCATTCGATCCCACTGGCGCTTTATATAACGCTTCTATTAAACCTGATTTCGATAGTCAAATTAATAAGTTGTTACATGGCGCTTTAACTACTTCTTTAAATAACGTAGTCGTGCATATCAAAAGTAGCGATGACTGCCTTTGTCAACTTACTGCGACCAGACATATTAAGTTAGTGAAAGACGCAGTTGAGTATATCGGCAAAAAAAACGAAACCGTCTATATAGAAGATATTAAAGGCTTATCAAGCATACTCACAAGCACACCCGCAATCGCTGTGTTTGATGATCAAGGGGCGCTTAGTTATCTGGGCCCATATTCTACAGGTATTGGATGTCTGTCTGGTAATGGCTCTGTTGAGCCTTATCTTGATACCAAAAACACACTCGGAGCAATCGTTCCTTTGGAGTCAACGGGTTGTTATTGCCATGTTTGACGTATTGAGAACTTGAAGTTATTCAAGCTGTTTAAGTAAATATGTTATGTTCTTAAAAACGCTATATTGAGTTAAGATAGGGTGTACTAAAAAGAGGACAATTAATGGCTATTGGTAATAAAATGATACTTTTTATTGCAACTAAATTAGAATGTGATAACCCGAAAAGATAACTATATAATAAATAATGCAGAGTCGACGCACTCTGTAAAATAATAAGGTCGAAGTTATTATGATTGATAAATTTGAAACAAAGATACTATTATCCGGCGTAATTGCGTTAGCTATATTAAATTTGTTGAATCTTGCACTTGGCCAGCCTTTTTGGCCAATTACTCAGCAAATTAACTTAGGCTCAGATACGAACTTTCCAGCATGGTACTCTTCATTATTGCTCGCCTTTGCAGGTCTTCTTGCATACGAATGCTCAACCGTTGCAAAGAAGTATAATACCCAAGGACATATATCTCTTTTGCTTTTTGCAGCCCTACTTTTCGCGATGTCCGCAGATGAAATTGCCAGAATTCATGAAACTCTGGGCGAGTTTTTATCAAAAAAATCAGGCGTTATTGATGAGACAGAGTCTTCAAATGCGCCCTGGGTTTACATCGGGGGACCCATCGTCATATTCGTGTTCGGTTTAGTCCTTTTTAGGTTAAGAAAATTTTTATTACTCGTCCCCAAAAGTCTGACTTATTTAATTATTGGATTTTCATGTATCGTTATTGGGGGAGTATTCTTAGAAAGTACCACAATTTACCTAAACCATGATGATTTACAATGGCTGTGGGATATAGAAATTGTTGCGGAAGAGACGCTAGAAATGGTTGGTACAATAATGATCATGTTTGCACTTGTCGTGTGGCGAGATGAAATAACTAAACAAAATATTGTATAATCCACCGATAGTGAATCAATTTACTCAAAAAGCACTGCTGATCAGATAACCGGTATAAGCAAAAAATATCGTCAGCAGTAAGCCCCCCTCTAGTCGGTTGATCCTGCCTTGCTTTTTAAAGCCGATACTGAACACCAATAGGACTAAGGTTAGGGCAAACATCAGGGTCCAGTCGCGACTTAGCACTTCTGCATCTAGCGGTATTGGCTCAATTAACACAGCAATACCAACAACAACTAAGGTGTTAAATAGGTTTGAACCGATAATGTTACCTAACGCAATGTCATGCTGGCCTTTTTTAACGGCCATTAACGATGAGGCTAGTTCCGGCAATGAAGTACCAATCGCTAGCACTGTTAAGCCAATGACTAAATCACTCACCCCTAAGGCCTGCGCAATATAAACCGCGCCATACACGAGCAAGCGTGAGGCAACGATAAGTAATACCAAGCCAAGTACTAACCAGCTCAGCGCTTGTTTTAATGTCATCGTGTTACTGCTTAGCTCAGTACTTACATCGCTAATTATTTTATCTTGCGGGCGGCGCAGACCTTGCCATACAGACCAAGTCATAACGCTAGTAAAGACCGCAAGTAAACCCCAGGCGTCGAACACGCTTAATTCATGGTCAAGCATTTGCCAGCCAGCAATTAAGGTGATTGCCAGTAATAATGGAAGTTCTCTTTTAAGTACTTGTGAGTGCACTTTAATGGGACTAAACCAAGCAACTAAGCCAATTATCAACGCAATATTGGTAATATTAGAGCCATAGGCATTACCTAGAGCTAAGGCTGGGTTGCCATCGGCAGCGGCCATAACTGATACCACCATTTCGGGGGCCGAGGTTCCAAAACCAACTACCAGCATACCAATAAGTAAGGGCGGCATGCCACCGTAACGCGCAGCAGCGACTGCACCGTCGACAAAACGATCGGAGCTCCAAACTAATAACACTAAACCGAAAAGCAACGACAGAACTGCCAGTATCATATAATATTTTCTTTTGTTGTATCATACGATTAAGCTTAGTCGTTCTCAGATATTTTGGTATCGGCGATAACTTATTTATTAAGATATAATTAAGTAAGCTCGGATAACAGATGGCGCGCCACGCTTTGGCCAAGAGATGAAAGACAGATATCAAAAAGCCGGAACAATCCGGCTTTTTTTTCTTCGTGGTCAGCTAATCTCCATGCTAATCATAGTCCGTTAACGTTAGTGTCTTTCATTGCACTAAAAGTTGAGCCCTTTATAAGGGCACGGTATCCCGAATTAACGGGTTTATTTGCCAGTTACTGGCTATCGTCTTGTGTGTTAGCTTTTTTGTGTAGATGTAAAGTTAACTTTAATGTCATCGCTCACATTTGGACGATACAAAGCATAAACGACGATGACATTTAGCTACTCTTAGTAAGCGATATTTTGCGCTTAAAGTAACTTTAGTCATGTTTAAATGATAGTCCAATACTGAGAATTTGAAAGGTGAAATTGCTTTTTTCTTTGCAATAAATATGACTAAAGAAAGCGTTTTTTATTACCTAATTCAATTGTACGGTCTGTATAGATTAAAAATGAATAAACACCTAGCCTACTTGAAGTGGTCAAATTAGCAGCCTTAAGGCAACATTGAACTAGGTGTTTTGCTTTTTCTTAAACAGTCGAGGGCTTAAAAGGAAGATCTCTATAACGCTTCCCTGAAGCGGCAAATACTGCATTACTGAGTGCTGCAGGGAATGGCCCTAAACCCGGTTCTCCCAGACCTGTAGGCTTGTCACCGTTATCAATAAAGTGTGCTCGTACTGTCGGCATTTCATCGATTCTGAGTACCGGGTAGTTATGGAAATTTGAATTAACGACACTACCTTCTCTAAACACAATTTCGGTGCGCAACGAAAGTGCGGTTGCCATAACCACTGCGCCTTCCATTTGAGCAGTGGCACTGTCTACATTTAATACTTGTCCGCAATCTATAGCGCAATCAACCTCAAGTACTTTTATATCATCGCCGTTAACTTCAACGAGCACTGCCATAGCAACATAGGTTTCAAAACTATAATGCACGGCAATGCCTATTCCTTGATTTTTAGGCAATTTATCTCTTGAGAACCACTTTGATTTTTGTGCGGCTAAAGCAAGCGCGCCTTTAGAGCGTCGCACTTGAGTCTCTTGTTTCGGATCTTTGTTGTTGTCGTAAATATTATTCAATAACGTAAACGTGTCTTTGCCTACTTTATTTGCTATTTCGTCTGCGAATGTTCCAAAAGCGAAACCATAGAAAATAGCGTAAACCGCTCTATACCAACCAATACGCGTATGGCGTTTGGCCTCACCGGTTTCAGTTCGAACATTTTCGATACCAAATGGATGATTAAAGATATCAGCTAAACTGCTGGCTGGCGCGCGTTCAACTTGATCATTGAACAACGACGCAATTGGCATAAAGGCAGCGCGGTGCAACCAGCCTGAAACATTGCCGTCTGCATCAATCGCAGCTTCAATATGTTGCGCATTAATAGAATGATAATAACCCGTGCGAGTATCTTCTTCTCGTGACCACGTTAATTGAACAGGTGCGTTCACTGCTTTGGATAAAGCCGCAGCTTCTTGTACATAATCGCATTTAAATTTGCGCCCAAATGCACCGCCAGCCATTGTTACATGGACTAAAATATCTTTTGGCTCGCGGCCTAAATATTCTGCCAATACCGTTTGTATATCGGCTGGGCTTTGAGTTGCGGCCCATACTTCACAGCTATGGTCTTGCACCCAAACCACACTAGCATTAGGCTCCATAGGTGAATGCGATAGATGCCCGCCTGTGTATGTAGCGCTAATTTTATGTTTCGCATTGGCAAATGCTTGTGCAATATCACCACGCTCCGCTGCTTTCTGTGCGGGTGATTCTACATTCTCAACCAGTTGTGCTTTATAAGCTTTTGAATCATAGGTCTTATTAGGGCCTAAATCCCACTCAATTACTAACTTCTTTGCCGCTTGTTGTGCTGTCCAAGTATTGTCGGCTACCACCCCTACTCCACCAATTGAACCAAACGGCACTTCCATTCTCGGAATTTCTACAACAGCCTCTACACCCTCCATAGCCAATGCAGCAGTCTTATCAAGACTTTTGAGCTTGCCCTCAAATACAGGGCAATGAACCACTGCGGCGTATTTTAAACCGGGCATTTTAGTGTCTACACCATAGGTCAACTGACCATTTACAATATCGCCTTGGTTATGTCGAGCTAGGTCTTTTCCAATATATTTAAAATCTGCTTTGGCTTTCAATTCTACGTTTTCTGGAACGGGCATATCCGCAGCTAGGGAAGCTAGTTCACCGTAAGAAAGTTTACTATTGTCGTTACGATTTATAACAAAGTGAGACTCTGCGTAACAATCTTTCGCTGCCACCTGCCATTTTTTGGCAGCAGCAGCAATCAACATAGCTTTGGCTGCAGCGCCTGCTTCTCGCATTGGAATATACATAACACGAATACTCGCCGAACCCCCAGTTGCTTGAGGCCCATAAAGTTCTTCATTACCATCCGCTTGTTTAATACTTACGCGCGACCAGTCAGCTTCCAGTTCGTCGGCGACAGCAGCAGGTAAAGCGGTGCTAATACCCTGCCCCATTTCACAACGGCCACAGTAAATCAATGTATCACCGTTGGTGCCAATATGGATAAATGCGTTCGGGTTGAATACGGCTTTGGCCGCTATTCCGAGCTTTGCCATTACTACATTGGGCAATGCAATACCCAACCATAAACCACCAATCGCCAAACCTGATTGCTTAATAAAGTTACGTCTACTGACGTTTTCTATACTCATATTAAACCTCCTTGCCCAGTTCAAGTGCCGCTTCAGAAATAGCCACCTTGATACGCTGATAGGTGCCACAACGACAAATATTACCCTGCATGGCAGTGTCAATTTCTGCGGATGTTGGCGACGGGTTTTGCGCTAGGAAACTGGCTGCATTCATTATTTGACCCGCTTGGCAGTAACCACATTGCGGCACTTTATTATTCAGCCAGGCTTTTTGCAGTGGATGATCGTTGGTTTCTGATAAGCCTTCAATAGTAGTAATACGTCGACCCGCGACGGCAGAAACAGGAATAACACAAGACCGAATTGCTTGACCGTCTAAATGCACGGTACAAGCTCCACAAACTGCCATACCACAGCCAAATTTAGTGCCTGTAAGTTCAAGCTTGTCGCGTAAAAACCAGAGCAGGGGCATAGCCCCGTCTACATTAATCTCATACGTTCTGCTGTTAATAGTAACTTCCTGGGCCATGGTAGCGTCCTTTATTTTTCTTGCTTCAAATAGTTGTAGTTCAAAGAATAGAAAGATTAAGTACATTAAGCCAACTATTTATGCATTACTTCAATATTAAAATGACGCTGATAAACATAAACGATTAAGTTTTCAGTATATTAAAAATAAAATTTTTACTAGACAAAAGTATATATTTCCTCACTAGAATTATAAAAATAAAGTCTTTCTAAACTAAAGTATAATTGTAACTAATCAATATGAGCTTATACTTAAAGCATTAAGTTGAGGCACATTTTAAATGTGTTCCTACTTCAATCTATTTAGTCCTAAACAACTAATGCAACAATATTTGTTCTGATTGCTCAAATATCAAGCCTTATAGCATTAGACGTTAATTTAAGTGGTATTTACGCCACTTTCATCCAAAAAATGCCACGAAAGACGCTCTGTTGAATATGTTAAAAGTCAATTTATGAGACGTGATAAGGCAGCCCTTGCTTACTTCACCACACTGTTTATGACTTGAAGACCAATATCACGATTAGATATTGGCACTAACATCAATGGAATAATTAATAACTTTTATATTTCAATTTAGGAAGTACCATGAAAAATATCAATCAAAGCCGTCCAAATAATATTGGACACACTGTTCTGCTTGCCGCAGGACTAATGTTCGCAATGGCGAACAACGCAACAGCCGCTGGAACCGTATCAGGAACCCCTATCGGTAACATAGCCACAATCAACTATTCGGTAGACGGCACAGCGCAGCCTGAAGTTGGTTCAACTGAGGGTGGCAACTCTGCTGGTCCGGGTTCAGAGACTACATTCTTAGTGGGCACAACAATCAATCTGACTTTGGTTGAAAGCAACACCACTTTTACTCCGGTTGCAGCGGGTTCATTGCAACAAGCAACTTCGTTTACTTTAACCAACCTTGGTAACGATAGTCAGGGTTACAACCTGACAGCTGCCAATAGCTCCGCGACGATTTTTACTCAATCTGACGCGTTTGATGTGGGCACCTTCGCGTACTATATCGATGTCAATAATGACGGTTTTTTGGATGCCAGCGATACGTTAATAACGTCAGTGGATTCATTGGCACCTGATGCCTCTATTGATTTGCTAGTAACAGCAACTATTCCGGTATCCGAACTAGACGGCACACAGTCGACCATCAGCTTAACGGCTGTAACTACAACGAATAATACGATAGTCGCAGTGGTAGAGACAATCGGTGCATATGACTCTACGGTTATTCAAATCGTATTTTCGGATCCTTCAACCGTTGCTGCTGGCTCAGATCCGGGTCAGCTAGAGGGCGATGCTAGTGCAGTTGCATTGGATGCATACCGCGTCGTAACAGCAGCGTTAACAGTCAGCAAGGTAACTGATGTGTACTCTGATCCGGCTAACGGAACGGTCGATCCTAAAGCTATACCTGGTGCGATTATTACCTATACGATAACCATCGTAAATAATGGAACCGGAACAGCTACGGGTATCAGCATCACCGATATCGTAGATGAGATAACTACAGGTACTGTGACATTCAATACCTTGTACAACGACGGTACTACTACATGCTCTGCCAGTGAAGGCATCGCAGTTAAAGATGGTTCTGAAGGAGCCGCTCTGTGTAAAACCAACATTGGCGATACAGACAGCGCTAATTTTACTGCTATCACAGCCACTGCTGCTGGTCTTACCCTTGCTGGTGGAGAAACTGCAACTATGGCATTTCAGGTCACCATCCAATAGTTGAGCCCGACTTTAGCATGAGTCAGCGAATGGCTTAACACGCATATTGTCCCGGTTTGCCGGGGCAATACTATTTTTCAAGATATATCTATCGTAGGTAAACGCCACTCAGTTTTAATACTGGAGGAGGTTCAAATGGTGAAATTTATGACGACCAAAATGCAGTTAAAGTTGGCATTTATTACAAAAACAATTTTGAAGAGGAATATACAGATTTTATATTCTTCTTCAAAATTGTTGATATACATGCATGGTAGCTCCGTTACTCGTGCGCACAAGGATGGACGCGGATCTTTAATCAGGATGTTTTTTTGCATAAAACGACTTTTAGTCATTTGGGCATGCAGCCTGTCCTTACTGGTGATGATCCAACCTGCCCAGGCGACTGGCACAGCGTCCGGCACGCTCATCAGCAATTTCACCACGATTACTTACAGCGTTGACGATGTCGATCAAGAACCTCTCACTTCCGCCTCTGCGACGTTCCTAGTTGATAACATGGTTAACCTCACCGTTGCCGAAGCTAGCGGAACATTCACCACAGTTGATGTAGTCGGCGGCGCGGTTGATATAATTACCACTTTCACTGTCACCAATAACGGCAACACGCTTCAGGACTACGTGCTAACGGTCGGTCAAGGCGAAAACGGCCACAGCTTATTTAGCAAAACCGACAATTTCGATGCCACAAACTGTAGTCGTTTTATTGAAAGCGACGCCAACCCAGGCTACCAGGCATTGCAAGACACCGCTACTTTTATTGACGAACTGGCACCCGACGTAACCAAGACAGTTTATGTGCTTTGTAGCATGCCTGGCGAACAGGTCAGGGGGGACGTGTCTATTATCACTCTGCTTGCCACGACTCATACTGGCAGTGCACCAGGAATAGGTCAGTTGACGGTTGCAGATACGAGCGCCGATGCTTCGAACACAGTGCAGGTTGTATTTATTGATGCCAGCGCAGGTGATCCTCAAGGCGACAATACCGCCAGAAACGGCCAGCATTCAGCCCGCGATGGCTACTGGCTCGACAGCCAAGTCGCTTGTAATACCCCGAATGCGGAGCAGAAGGCATTGTACCTAAGACCCCATGATGCTATTGATTCAGGAACTTCGGCTATCCTGAGAGCCATTTCCGGCTGGGTCGGGACAGACACCGAATCTTACAAAGATGACCAAGGCGAAAGTGAAAGTGAAAGCGGTTTTGCTAAACGTTGGTATTCGACCACCTATAATCGCCAATCATCGCGCGCAGAAATTATCTGGGACGGTGCAACCGATCCCTACATTACGGGTCCAACTTATCTTCTGGTAAAGGGTCGCAAAGATAAGCCAGCATGGTATCTGTTTGATATTTCTAGCTGGGATGGCAAGTCAAGCATTTCGCTTTTAGGATTTTGGCCGCGCAAAGGCCCCATTTCTTATGTATCAATTTTTAATGCGCAAGCCTGCGATGGCTTCCTGCCACGCAGTATAAAATTCGATTGGGCAGATCGGAACAACAACCCAGCGATGTTCTTCGAAGACGACACCAACAACGGCAGTATTGCGTTCGTCTCTACGCTCACCATCATCAACGACACCTTTGCGGGTGCTAATGGCGAAGCCTTGACCGGCGGCGAGGTAAGTAACGTCCCCCCTGGATTAACGGCGGTGCTGAGCAAAACTAGCTCCACCACTGCGACACTTAGCTTGACCGGCAACGCCACGGCGCACGCCAACGCCAACGATATAGCAAACCTAACGGTAAGCTTGAGCGATGCCACCTTTACCCTAGGTAACGCAGCCAGCGTAACCGGTGCGTTCAAGAACGATATTGTGGTTGATTTTATAGATTGGCCTGTTATTGACTTGACCCCAACCATCATCCACATTCAGTACCCATCCGGTTGCCGCAAACGTCGTGATAATGGTCGCCATCGTCGTCATCGTCATGATTGTGATGACCATGATGATGACGATGATGACCATGGCTGCGAACTCGTCCCTGGTTCTATTCTGACCTACCAAATCGAGATGCCTGTCACCGACAATATAGAGGGACTCGTTATTACTAACCCTATTGCCAACAATATGACTTATATTGCCGACAGCATTTTTGTGAACGGCGTGGCAAAGACCGATGCCACTGATGGCGACAGCGCCGAGTTCAGCACCAACGCGGTCATCGTTACAGCGGGAATAATTACCGCCACGACGACCTTTAGTTTCACCTTTCGCACGATAATTAATTAACCCATTGGAGAGTACTATGTTCAATCACACTATATTTAAACAGCGTTTTATCACCGTTCTTTGCGCCGCAGCCCTTCTAACGGCATTTACGCTGCCGGCCTACGCCGCCGATCCCGGTGCGATAATAATCAGCAGTATTGCTGAAAAAGAAATGGACGTTGTTGATAAAGACGGCATTACACAGAGCAAGCGCACTCGCGTAGAGACTGCCATTCCCGGGGATGAAATCATCTATACCACCACTTTCGAAAACATTAGTGATAAACCAGCAGGTGATATCGTTATCACCAACCCCATACCTAACGATACAACTTATCTGAGCGCCAACGGCGCCAACACCGAAATCACCTTTTCAGTCGACGGTGGCAATCAATACGACGCACCCGACAAGCTCATAGTTACCACCAGCGAAGGCAATACGCGTCCCGCGATGACTTCTGATTATACTCACCTGCGTTGGGTCTATAAGGGTGAACTCGGTATCGGTAAAACCAGTGAAGTCTCCTTCCGCGCTGTCATCAAATAAGATCATGCCACTACTGCCTACAATTAAGTAAGAACCCTGTAATAATGTCGCACAAGACTAACTCCCTTTCCTTACACTGCTTGGCTAGCCAAGCAGTTGGAGTAGTTTTACCTGGCCTAAAGGAAATATGGCACGCTAACAAAAAAATCTGCTTGGCTTCAGTGTTGTGTTTTCTGTCCTCTACTGTATGGGCTGCAACGCTGCCCGGAACTAAGCTCACCAATACGGCAATGGCGAAGTACTCGATATCCGGTGCGAACTATACCAAAACGGCAGCGGTCGCGGTCGTCACTGATGCCACGATCCGGTTCATGACAGAGAAGTCAGACGGGGCGGTTACACCAATGGGGGTGTCGATGTGTGCGTCGTCCGCGACCACCGGCGGGCAATTAGACTTATCAGCGGGATTCGACGTCCAAAGTGTGGCGCTCGAGCCTACAACCGTTTACCACAGTGGGCAAACGATCTATATAGAAACCAGCGACTATTCATTAAATCAGAATCAGTCGCTAGCCGAAACAGTGTTAGTAACGATCACCAGCAGCACCAGCACCGTAGCGAACGATCATGAAACTCTGCTACTGACTGAAACAGGGCCTGACACGAGCGTTTTCATGGGCGCAATTCAAACCACCTTAGCGACTGCTGGCGAATACAACTGTCTGCTTTCGGTCGATATAAACAGCGTACTTAATGCGGTTTATAGATATGTTAGTGATGGAGGCTCTACCAAGAGTGTCACAGCTACGGCACTCGTTGACCCTTATGGCGTGGTGTTTGATGCTATCAACGGACTGCCCGTGGATGGTGTAATTGTAACACTAATCAATGCTGATACCGGCCTACTCGCTGCAGTGGTTTGCGATGATGGCATTAATGACTCACCCAACCCTATTGTCACCGGTTCGAGCTTTGCGCAGTGCGGTGGCGTAGTGCTGCCGCTTGGGACTTATCGTTTTCCACAGGTTTTTGCGGGCAATTATGTGTTGCGGGTAAAACCACCTAGCGGTTACAACTTCCCCTCCGTTGTGCCATCCGATAGTATGCCCGAGGGCTTTAACATATTCGGCTCGCCAGGCGCAGGCGCGTCTTTCGATACGACGTTCTTGATCCAACAAGGGCAGATGCAGCCCCGTATAGACATTCCAATCGATCCATTAGGCGGCGATCTGCAAATCACTAAAAACGCCTCAAAGTCGGTGGTAGGGGAAGGCGAATACGTGCCTTACGCGCTCACTATTAGCAACAATGACACAGTCAACGCAACGCTAAATGTCCAAATTGCTGACCGTCTGCCGCTTGGATTCCGTTACCAGCGTGGTTCCACTCGTCTGAATGGCGAATTGCATCCCGCGCCGATGATTTCCGCGGATGGTCGTACCCTCACTTTTGCGCTCGGCGATATTCAGGCGGTGGGCTCGGTCACACTTAAATATGTGGCGCAGGTGACTGCGGGCGCGAAGACCGGCAAAGCCGAAAACGTCGCATTTTCTATCGGTGCGCACACATCTAACACCGCTCGCGCTGGCGTGATCGTGCGCGAAGACCTGATGCGCAGCCGAGCCATATTGATGGGGCGCGTTATCATCGGCTCGTGCGATAATCGAGTCGACAATGTTGAAGAAGGCCTGCAAAACGCACAAATCATTCTGGAAGATGGTACGACTATCCTCACTGATAAAAATGGTCGCTGGCACGCCGACAATATACTCCCTGGAACGCACGTAGTGCAACTGGACTTGGATTCGCTGCCTGCTAATTATGAAGTGGTAGCTTGCGAGGAAAACTCTCGCTTTGCCGGGCGCAATTATTCGCAATTCGTCAATGTACGTGGCGGTAGTCTTTGGCGTGCGGATTTCCACGTACAGAAAAAAGCGCTTAAAGAAAACCGCTCCACCAGCAAGAATATAACTCTGCCGCGCTCTGAATTGCAGATGGATAACGATGTCCTCAATCTCGTCGAGAAACTACCCTACGACGCTGACTGGCTAGCGAGTGCTCAGCCCGGTGTCGAATGGCTGCACCCTCAAGAAACTTTTCTACCCGCCTTACCCGCCATCAAGGCTGCAGTCAAGCTAGAGGCTGGCCAGCAAGCGACGTTGAAGCTCAACGGCGAAGAAGTCAATCCACTGTATTACGACGGCGCTACAGTCAATGCCACGCGCAGCATGTTGCTCGCTACATGGAGCGGTATTCATATAAAGACCAGCGACAACCTGATGGAGCTGATCGTTAAAGATGCTTCCGGCAAAGAGGTGTTGCGCCAAAGCCGGAACATCCACTATACCCTCAGCCCAGACCGGTTCGAATTTGTTCCTGAGCAATCGCGCCTAATCGCCGACGGTAAAACCCGCCCAATTATTGCATTGCGCTTTTTAGATAAGGACGGCTACAAAATGCGGCGTGGCGTTAAGGGCCAATTCCAGTTGAACCAGCCTTACCAATCCGCCGAGCGGTTCGATGCCATCCAGCTTAACCCGCTCGGCGGCAGCAATATTAAGCAACCGCGTTTTAAAGTTGGCGAGGATGGTATCGCACTTATCGAACTTATGCCGACCACGCAATCCGGTGAAACTAAGCTAAGTTTTGAGTTCAACAACGGACGTAAACAAGAAATACGCACCTGGCTCGAAGCGGGTCAGCGTGACTGGATTTTGGTGGGATTTGCCGAAGGTACACTCGGCCATAAGCAACTTTCTGGTAACCTGTCAACACTGCAAGAGTCTGAGGCCGACTCCCAACTGTTTGACGACGACCGTATCGCTTTCTACGCTAAAGGCACGGTTAAAGGGACGTACCTAATGACCATCGCATATGATTCAGCCAAACGCAGGGGTAGTGGTAGGTCGAAGCTTGCTAATCTAAAACAGGCAATAGACCCGGACCTGTATTACACATTATATGCAGACGCCACCCAGCCTGCGTTCGACGCGACAAGCACGAGTAAGCTGTATCTCAAAATAGAACGTAAGCAATTTTACCTGTTGTTCGGCGATTACGACACCAGTCTTACCACCACTGAATTCGCGCGTTATAGCCGCACTGTCACTGGCCTGAAATCCGAATACAAGGGAGAGATTGTTGGTTACACCGCCTTCGCCACAATGACTTCACAGGCGTACGTAAAAGATGAACTTCCAGGTGATGGTACTTCAGGCCTGTACCGCCTCTCGCGCAAAAATATTCTTGATAACTCGGATAAGATACGCATTGAGGTGCGGGAGCGCTTCCAGTCGCAAAACGTTGTTTCCACCCAGACCATGACACGCTACCTAGATTACGATATTGATTATGTCAATGGCACGCTGTTTTTCAAACAGCCTGTCAATACCCGTGATGCAGCATTCAACCGGGTAGTCATTGTTGCCGAATATGAATCCGGCGACCCAAGCGACGAAACTCTTACCGCCGGCGGACGCGTTAACATCAAACCGAGCGACACGCTGGAAATCGGTGCTACGCTGGTGAGCGATGGTACCGAGGGTGCAAGCGGCAATCTGCAAGGACTCGATGCCACTTGGGAGGTAAGCGATGCAACCAAAATTGAGGCCGAATTCGCGCGAAGTGAACGCGAGGTGTCCAATCTCAAACTGAATGGCAACGCCTGGAAGGTCGAGGTCATTCACCGCGACGCTAAGGTGTATATCCGCGAACAACAAGGCGGTTTCGGCATTGGCCAGCAGGCGGGCAGCGAAAGCGACACGCGCAAGGCCGGCGGAGAAATGCGGGTAACGATTTCAGATACACTGCAAGTGCAAGGAGAAATCTACCGTGAGGAAAGTCTCGGCGTTGTTGAGTCCCAGCGCGATGTGCTCGAGGCGCGCTTCAATCACAACTTGGGCAGCGTGACCACATATTACGGTGCACGTTTAGCCTACGATGATGACGGCCAAGGAGCCACGCGCGAAAGCGAGCAGGCAATAGCGGGCGGAGCCTACACCCTGCCCGGCCAGAAAATCACCTTGCGCGCCGATTCCGAAATCAGCATAGGAGAAGCACAGAGCTGGGATTTTCCCGACCGCATAAAACTCGGTGCGGATTACAATGTCTTTGCACAGACTAAGTTGTTCGTCGAACAGGAACTATCGCGTGGTGCAGACATCAATAGCAACATTACTCTTGCGGGTGTGCGCACACCACTATGGAATGGGGGTGAAATGGCGGCTTCGGTGGGTAATCAGAATTCACTCGACAGCGGTCGCTTATATAGCAATTTAGGCTTAGTGCAGAAGTGGAAGATCAACGAATTTTGGAACACCGACTTTGGGATTGACCGCGCCAAGACTCTGCGCAACGCCGAGTCCAGTCAGCTGAATTCTGCTATCCCTGGCGCATCCAACGCGGTAATCGGCGACTATACCGCCGTTACTCTGGGGGCGAACTACAACGACCCTGTTTGGGGCGCCAACAGTAACTTCGAATGGCGCTCCTCTGAAACTGACGAAAAAATTAATTTTCGCCTCGGTTTTCGGCGTACCCTAGATGATGGGCGCATATTAGCGTCAAGTGTCATCTATACCGGCACCCGCTCCGCTGTTAGCCAGTCGCGCAAGGCCAACGCGCGTTTATCCTACGCCCATCGCCCATCAAACAGTGCTTGGATCTGGTTCAACCGCCTCGACTACATTGACGAACGCAGTAGCGGCGAAATCGGCGACAACCATACCCGCAAGCTGGTCAACAACTTAAACATCAACTGGATGCCAAAGCGCGGCACCCAAGTGTCGCTGCAATATAGCTCAAAATATGTCCTAGATACTTTCGATGGCGCAAGTAACAGCGGCTACACCGATCTTGCCGGTGTGGAACTACGCCATGATCTGAACCAGGATTGGGATATCGGCGCGCATGCCTCTATGTTACATACTTACACCGGTGGTGAGAAGAGCTACGGCATTGGCGGCTCGCTCGGCTACAAGCTCATGGACAACACTTGGGTAGCTACAGGTTATAACTTGCTTGGCTTCGACGACACTGATTTCAGTGGCGCAGCTTACCGTAGCCAGGGGGCCTACATCGCATTGCGGGTAAAATTTGACCAAGATACAATAAAAAAACTCAAGGACAACTGGCCATTCGCCGGCACTCCATGAGATTAAGGAAAGAGAATGCAATTTTCACTCACTCTTTATAATGCAACAGTCACCTGTTGCCGGCGAATGCGGTTGGTCGTAGTGCTGTTGTTATTGCTGACGGCACGTCCAGCGCTCGCTGTTGATTATCTTTTTTCAGCAACCTCAAACTCCTTTCCAACGAGTTGCTCTTACGTCAGTGCAAACAACTACACTTGCTCGAACTTGTTGCTTGTGACGGGCGATACAGTAAGCATGGATCCAAACGCCCCAGCCGCGCCAACCACCATCAATGTGCTGGGAACTTTTGTAATAACTGGTGCTACTGTCAATACTGATGGACTTGCTTCGGATCTAAATATAGTTGCGGTTGGCACTATAGAAATCGGTACAGCGCTGGTGGTAACTAACACTTCGGTGAACGCAAATATAAGCTCGATAGCAGCCATTAACGTTTACTCAAGCAGCATTATCGGAGGTAATCTCTCAGCTAGCACAACCACGGGCATCATCACGTTGGCAACGAATACCAACGTGGTGGGTAACGTATATACTAACACCGGCGCCATCACACTCGGTATCGGCGCCCATGTTGGCGGCGATGTTTTCAGCACTGGTGCGGGCATTATCACTACCTCACCAAGTGTCAGCGTTGGCGGCAGCCTTAGCTCCTTCGATGGTGCGATCAGCCTCGGTATAGGTACGCACGTGGACGGCGGTGTAAGTAGCTCCGGTGCTGGCGTGCTCACCCTGAGCGCGAACGTTGTAGTGGGCTTGGACGTGATCTCAAACGCAGGCGCAATCGCGGTTGGCAATGGCAGCTCGGTTGGCGGTGATGTAGGTTCTGCAGGTCCGGGCGTGGTTACAGTGGGGGCCAATATAACGGTGGGAGGCGACATATTCACGGTCGCGGGCGGCATCACTATTGGCAACAATACAACGGTTGTGGGTGGTGTGTCGTCCTCAGGCGCGGGGGTCCTCACCCTATCGACGAACGTGGTTGTCGGGGGCAGCGTAATGTCGACTGTGGGCGCAGTCGACATTGGTGGCAGTAGCACTGTGTGTGGTGATGTGGGGTCTACAGGCCCTGGTGTTATAACACTGACAACCAATATCAGCGTGGGTGGCGGAGTCAAGTCTGTTGCCGGCGGCATCACGATCGGCGCAGGCACCACGGTGCAACGCAGTGTCCGTATCACTGGCGCGGGTGTCATGACGCTTACTGGTGTCGAGGTGGGTGGCGACTTGTATACTTTCGTAGGTGCAATCACCGGAACTACCTCACTCGTGCGCGGCCACATCACTGCGAGTAATATACATAGTGATCCCCAGTGGTCGCATCAAACAAATCTGTTGGTGGCGGCACCAACTGCCTGCGGTGCATTTTCCCCAGCAGCACCACCACCTGACATCCTCGTACTCAAATCCGTGCAGGTATATTCTGATCCAGTAAATCTACAAGACAACCCCAAAGCAATACCCGGGGCTGTGATGCTCTATACGGTACTGGTAACCAACCGAGGTGGAGCGACCGACACCAATACGCTAGTTATAACTGACCCTATGCCCGCCAACACCGAGGTTTTCGCAAACGACATTAATGGGGTCGGCTCCGGGCCGCTGCTTTTCATGGACGGAACTGCCAAAAGCGGACTTAGTTACTCCATGAGCAGCCTTGCCAGCACAACCGATAATATTTCGTTTTCCAACGACAACGGAGTTTCATTCGTCTATACCCCAATGCCGAGTGTGGACGGCTATGATAGTGCTGTGACGGATATAAAGGTATCTTTGAGCGGCCCGTTTAAGGCTTCAAGCGGTGCACCTCACCCTAGCTTCAGTATCAGTTTCAGGGTGCGGGTGAAATAGCCATCAACGTTGTATTTAAATTATAAAAACCAAAGTCAGGCCTAACCATTTGTATTTTTAATTGAGCTAAATAACCAATTTACGTTGCTCTTCAAGTCCCATAGCCAGTATGAATGGATCTGTTTTTTGTAAGGATATAAAGTCTTTTTTGTTCTGCAAGCCTAGCCAATTGTGTTGAATTAAACTTTGCGCGACTGCTCCACCTAATGTTGCGCCCGGACCCAAAACAATCAGTTTATCTGGCGCAAACTCTTTAATGGCCACTTCCACTGCTTTAGTAAAATCATAGGTCTTTACTACTTGTGTTCCAAGCGTATAGTCATAGAGTTCTTGTGCATCGCAACTATAGGGTTGCCAGATTTGGCCTAAACCATCAACTAAGGGCATATTTGGCGCAGTAAAGAGAGTTGATGGCAGTAAAGACTTCGCTTTTGCAGATATGTCATTTAATAAGGGGGTGTGAAAAGCCGCATGATTAAACAGATTCATTGGGTAGCGGTCTTGAACTATAGGCAATGCCTGTTCCAAGGCTTTTAAGCCCTTTTTATTGCCTCCAAAAACGACATATCCTCCCAACTTTATAGATACATACACTTCACAATCTTCAATTTTGTTAACATCGGCTAAAGCTTGCTCTGTTGTATCAAGGGCTTGTTGATCAAGTACCCAAAATTCATCCGTCACTGGATAAATCATTTGACCACCAATAACACCCTCAGTCATCATTGAGCCCATCGTATTGATGAGTTCAATGGCCGATTGCGGGTTCAATGCGCCAGCAGCAGCCAATGCGATGTACCAGCCCATCGAATTTCCGGTAACAGCAACTACCTCATACTCATCCTCATTAATTGACTGAAAATCTGATATTGCACAAGCATAAATGAGTGCTGACGCATTCTCTCCAGCGGTATGACTGCGCATATTGAATTGCTCTGCGGTGTCTAAGCTTTGGATGCTGACTTGGTGCTTTTCTTTGCGATATGCGTCGATACTTTCGACTATGTCTATTTTTTCGGGATGTAAACGGTGCAAATAACCTAAGTCTTCCTTATTATAAGTGCCCCGGCCAGGGCAAATAACGACGACTCTCTTCTTTTGTTTTGCTTGCGTCATTATGTATTCCCTATGTTGGTTTCAGCTTCTGTTTCTGCTTCTGCTTTTGCTTCTGCTTCTGCTTCTGTTTCTGCTTCTGTTTCTGCTTCTGTTTCAGCTTCTGTTTCAGCTTCCGCTTTATTAACTATCGTTTTCTTTGAGACTAAGAGTAAGGCTTCCTCGACTATTTGATCTGTAGAAGGTAAAACATGGTAAGCGGCGCTACCTAGAGGAATAAAACTATCATGCGCTGTAATACGGCTTATTTTGACTTTATTGCGGGTAACGTCAGACTCCGCTATAAGTGTGAACAGGGCTTCACTTATGGAACCTGTTTGCCGACATTCATCGACAATCAACACGTTTTCACAGCATTTAGCTTGTTCAATAATGCCTTTTTCATCTAGAGGGGCTAGCCATCGTAAGTCAATAACTCGGCATTCAATACCTTGCTGCGCTAAGATTTTTTGTGCTTTTCTTGAAAGGTAATATCCATTCCCATAAGAAACAATACATACACTTTTACCTTCGCCATAAACACTAATTTTTTGCTCATGGTCTGCAGAATTAGTCGCTGAGGCAGCTGCAGATGGGGTGACATATTCGGATGTCCAAAGCCCATCACCTTCAGCGTGCAAGTCTTTGGCCATGTATAAAGCAATGGGTTCTAAAAACACCACAAGACGCTGCTGCTCTCTAGCCAATTTTACGCTTGTTCTCATCATTTCTACGGCATCAGCACCATTTGATGGACAAGCCAGAATTAAGCCGGGAATATCTCGAAATACAGCAAAAGAATTATCGTTATGGAAATGGCCACCAAAACCTTTTTGATAAGCTAAGCCCGCAATTCTAATGACCATTGGATTACTAAACTGTCCATTAGAGAAGAATGGTAGCGTTGCCGCCTCCCCTCTTATTTGATCCTCAGCATTATGTACGTAAGCTAAAAACTGTATTTCAGGCAGCGGTAAAAATCCATTGTGCGCCATACCAATGGCTAGTCCTAAAATAGACTGTTCATCTAACAAGGTATTGATAACTCGGTTTTTTCCAAAGCGTTCACTCAGCTTACTGGTGACGTTATAAACACCGCCTTTAGTGGCAATATCCTCACCACACATTACCATATTCGCATTTTCGGCCATTAAGTCCATTAATGCCCAATTAAGCAGTTTTGCCAAATGTTGTTTTTTATTTAAATTGTGCTTTTCATGTGCAAACAACGTCGCTCTATCTGACTCATTTCTAATTTTATAATATTTGGAAATAAGATTTGCCGGAGCGCTTGGCGGAATAATACTTTGTTTGACCTGTTCAGCATTATCAAGTTTTGATTTACTCGCTGCCTGCTGAGCAACTTGAGCTATGCGTCTTTCAGTGCCTTCATAAATACGAATAATTTGTTCTGCCGATAGAATATTGTTTTCTAGTAAAATTCTCGCACTATGTAACAGAGGATCTTGAAATTCAGTGGCTTCAATTTCAGATTCCTTACGATATACAAACTCCGCATCAGAACCAGCATGGCCTAAAATTCTCACTGTGCGCATGTGCAAAAATACCGGTTTTCCGTGTTGGCGAGCCATTTTCTCTGCTTGCTTGGCTTTGCGATAAGTATCAAGTAAATTTAAGCCATCGCAATAAAGATAGTTAAGTCCCGCCCTATTTTTGTAATTTGCGGCAATCCAGCCATCGGGTGTAGAGGTTGATATACCAATGCCGTTGTCTTCACATATATAAACAATAGGCATACGAATTGATTGATACGCCGCCCAAGCAGTGCTATTTAATGCGCCTTGCGTAGTCGAGTGATTTGAAGATGCGTCACCAAAATTACAAACGATAATACCGTTTTCAGGTATTTTTCCTTCAAGTGCTAGTCTTTTTGCTAAAGGTATACTGTATGCAGCCCCCATCGCCTTGGGCAAATGGGACGCGATTGTGCTGGTTTGAGGAGGAATAGATAGCGCTTTACTGCCTAGTACTTTGTGCCTGCCACCAGACGTTGGATCATCTTTTGAAGCGGCGAACGACAACAACATATCGTAAAGCGGCGTTTGCCCTGCGACCTGTTTACTGCGTTGAATAACAAAGGCGCCACTGCGATAATGTAAAAAGGCCATGTCGGTAGGTTTAAACGCTTTTGCATAAGCGGCGTTGCCTTCATGACCGGAACTACCTATGGTATAAAAACTCTGTCCGTTTTTTTGCATAATCCGCGATTGTAAGTCTAAGTGTCGACTCATCACTTGCGACTCGAAAAGATCGACAAACTCGCTGTCAGTGAGGCCAACATCACGAGGCGTCAAAGTAATACTTGATGTCGGTAGGTTTTCACTGCGAACAAAGTTGATAAAATTGTCTCTTACCAACTGATTACGATTAGACATGCTAACTCCACAAATAGGTGATACGTTCGACTTAGTTAACTATTCAACAAGCCTTATTCAAGCAACCAAATGGTCCTGAAAGGCCTTTAGCGTTAGGCAACATGTTCTCGCTTGGACCAAATACATTCTCCATCACTATCTCACCGGTGCACGCCGGGAGAATTGGTAATCCACGCGCTCTTCTTCTGACAACAAAGGTCGAGAGATAAAGGGTCTTATCATGAATTGAAATAAATGAACTATTGCTTATACAACGATAATAATTAAAACTTAGCTAAAGTTAAACTATATATTTTCTCTAGCAGTCATAGAATTTAACTATGGCTTGTAACTATGACTTGTAACTATGACTTGTAACTATGGCCTATAACTATTAATAAACCCCAAAGAGTAGAAATGGATTTACGCAGCCTCAAATATTTTGTTTCAGTTTACCAGCAGCGCAGTTTCAGTGCGGCGGCAAAAGTATGTTTTGTTGCTCAACCATCAATGTCGTTTGCCATTGCACAACTTGAGGAAAGTTTGCAAACGACCTTATTCAATAGGCATGCTCGCGGTGTAACTGCGACCATAAATGGTGAACGTCTCTTCCCTTTGGCGCAGCAACTACTGGGTCAAGCGGATGCTATTGCTAATCTATTTACTCAACATAGTCGAAAGCAGCCGTTTTTATTGGGCGTGACTAAAGGTTTAGGAGTTGAACGCATGAGTTCCTTACTAAAAGACTTCACCGCGTCCCAAAAGTTAATGGAATTAACTCTCGTTTCTCATTCGCAAACTTGCGATGCGCGCATTATCATGAAAGAAGAGATTGATGAGAATGAGGAATTTATATCCATTTGGAAGGAAGATTATTTACTCGCGCTGCCATACAACCATGTGTTGTCGCTCAAAGAAAGTATCACGTTGGCCGACTTAGATGAACTTCCTTTTATTCAACGCACGCCTTGTGTGGCATGGAATAGTTTAAACGAAACCTTAACAGTAGCTGGATTCAGTGTAGATATTAGAGCCAAAATACAAACGCTTGATTATGCTTTAGGCTTAGTTCAAGCAGGCTTAGGTTGTGCATTAGTGCCAGCATATTCGGAAATATTAAGTAAACCAGAAGTTGTATATAGGCCAATAGAAGGCTTGCGTTTGATGCGAGAAATTGTATTTGCTTTTCATCAATCGACTGCGGTTATTGAACAACTGCAACAGATAGTTATTAAGCATCGCTGGTAATTTTAGTTTCAGGATGAACAGCGTTACTATTACCTAACTTTTCCGCTGTGGTTATTTCACTTATTCCAAGCTCAGAAAACCCAACGAATAGATTGGCGCTATAAACCGCAATAAAATTTTAATTCAAAGGCACCAAGCAACCGCTCTACATTTTTATTAATGGGCACCGCCGGTATCTTCATTTTGGGTCTTACGGATAAAAAACATAATGGGCAAGGCACAGATATACATGAGGCCTATCCATAGAAAAAGATCGTTAAAAGCCAATACTTGTGCTTGCTGCATGACCCTGTCAGCAATTTGCTTGATTGCAGCTGCTGCGGGATCTATCGCCACTCCGGCCAAGGACAGCTCAGCTTTAGTCAGCTCTTCAATGACCACTGCACGGTTGGTATCGATAGCAGGTATCAGTTGCGCCCAATGATAATCCACTCGAATATCACGAATGGTATCCATAAAGGCTAAGCCAACTGCTCCGCCTAGGTTTCGTAATACGTTGAATAAACCTGCTGCGTTACTGATTTCACTATTTGGCAATCTGCCCATGGCGATGCGTGATGCGGTCAGTAAGCACATAAGTAAGCCAACGCCGCGCACCATTTGTGGCCACATAAATTGTTGAAAGTCAGCTTGAACGGTTAAATTCGCATTCATCATCGCACCTATGCCCACCATAGCCAAACCAACAGCCAACATATAGCGCGGATCGACCTTATCAGACAAACGGCCGATAATAGGGGCACTGCAAAACATAGATGCACCGGTAACAAACATCAACTGGCCGATTTGAAGACTATTAAAACCGCGCACTGTGCCTAAAAATAATGGCATCAGGTAAACCATACCGTACAGCGCAATACCGATCATAAACCCGAGTGAGGCACCCAAAGCAAAATTGCGGTCGCGAAGTACATTCAAATCAACAATGGGTAAGGTCTCACGCAACGCGCGCCAGAAAAAGCCAAGCGCGCCTAACACACAGACCGAGCTCAGCAACAAAATAAGATTGCTGTCGAACCACTCCTCTGAAGGGCCTTCTTCGAGTATGTATTCCAGAGGTCCTAAAAACAGTGCTAAATAAAGCAAACCAAGAAAGTCGATTTTTTTGAATAAGGGGAAGTCGGGTTTATCGACACGCAAAAAGAACCACACGCCAGCACTAGCCAACACACCGGGCACCACATTCATTAAAAATAACCAATGCCAGCTTGCATGTTGAGTAATGTAGCCACCGAGAGTTGGCCCAATCGAGGGCGCAGTAGTAGCGATCATGCCTATTACAGCCTGCACCGTGCCCATGACTCGAAGCGGAAATAGTTTAAAACTGAGCGCATAAGCAATGGGGATCATCGCGCCACCAACAAAACCTTGAATAGCCCGCATTACAATTAACTGATCGATAGTTTGGGCTAAGGCGCAGCCAACACTAGCGATAGTAAAGGCGACACAAGAAATAACAAAAGTTAGGTGAGTTGACAACCAACGCGTAAGCATCCCGGAAAGCGGGATCATAATAATTTCGGCGATAAGGTAGGCAGTTTGCACCCACGATATTTCGTCTGGGGTGGCCAACACCCCGGCTTGAATTTCATTCAGTGAACTGGCCACTATTTGAATATCAAGAATCGCCATGAACATGCCAAGTAAAACGGCCACAAAACCGATCCGCTGCTTCATTGAAGGCATCTCGGTCACTCTTTTATCAGTCATATTAGGCGCCTTGCTTGTTTACATCAAATAAGCACTTTGTCGATTAAAGCCTTGAGTATTAACGTAAACCACAACCGATAATCCTGTACGTAATAGATGCATCGACTCGCTTGGACCGGTGACTTGCACTCGCACTGGCACGCGCTGCACTATTTTATTGAAATTACCGGTGGCGTTGTCTTTGGGTAATAAACTAAATTCAGAACCAGTAGCTGGAGAAATTGACTGCACCACCCCAGTAAACTCCACATCATTCTGGGCATCAACGGTAAGTTTCACCGCTTGCCCAATACTCATATGGCCAATTTGAGTTTCTTTAAAATTAGCAACGACGTAAACCTCAGGCAACGGAACCAGATAGAGTAAGGTCATTGTGGGTTGCACAAGACCACCGTTACGCGCACCTAAGTTGCCCACAATGCCATCGATGGGGGCAGTAATATCGGTTTTTATTAATTGGCTTTGGGCATAAGAAATTTGTGATTCAGCGGCAGTAATATTCGCCTCTGCACTTTGCTGCTGAGCGTCGAGTACCGCAAACATCTGCTGAGCTGCAGCATGAGCTGCATTAGTTTGAGCGAGCTTCGCTTTCGCAACTGCCACATCGGCTTGGGCGTTTTGTAGTTGCTGTTTGGAATCGAATAACTGTTTATCTAAAATTTGAAAACGTTCTAAGTTAAGCTCTCCGCGTTTTACTTCCGCTTTTGCTGCATCAATATTAGCCATCGCTTCATCGATCTTTCTATGTTGTAAATTAATTTGCTGCTGCGCATTAACCAAAGCAGCGAGTGCGACACCATGTTCGGCATTGGCTTGGGCTAATTTGGCTTGATACTCGCTAGCATTAATTCGCACCAACAGTTGGCCTTTTCGTACATGTTGATTCTCTTGGATAGCAAGGGAATCTATACGGCCAGAAATTTCTGCACGAATTGAAATACTATCGGATTTAATATAAGCATTGTCAGTTTCTTCGATGAAACGCCCATGCTGATACCAATCAATACCCTTAGTGCTCCCCCAACCGGCGAGTCCCACCAACACACTTAGAAAAAAAAATTTTTTCAACGACATTTGCTTGCTCAAGTTTGAATGCTTTGCTCATTAAGTGTAATGTATATTACACTACACTTTAAAGCGATCAATCATAACAAAGCTAAAAGTGTAAATATTTGTTATTATTTTCTTTGTATCGTTAAAAAAATTGAATCATGACCCCAAATAAACAAACAGCAGAAAAACAATCTCCACAATATGCCCCTCGTGAACGTGGATTGATCAGGCGCGATAAAATTATTCAGGCGGCGACAACAGTGTTTGTAAATTCGGGATACGAAGCCGCGAGTCTGCAAGAAATTGTTGCTTTAGCAGGAGGCTCACTCGCCACACTATATCGGTTATTTGGTAATAAAGAAGGTTTGTTTTACGCAGTCATAGAGCGTAAAAGCGATCAATTACTGAGTGATTTTAATTACAGTGATTTGCAGAGTAAAACGCCCAGTGTCGCTTTATTGGAGATAGGTCGGCGTTTTTTTAGTCTAGTTATTTCACCAGAAGTGGGAGCGATTCATCGTTTATTGATAAGTGAAGCGGTACGCACACCAAAACTTCGAGAGATATTCCTAACCCTTGCCACAGAGCGCGCAATACGCAATCTAGCTGAATACCTGCAAAGCCAAGTAGATAAACAACACCTCGACATTAAAAATTGCTTTATTGCAGCCAGTCACTTTATGGGCGCACTAAAAGGTAATTATCATACTCGCTCTATGCTAGGTGAAGTCGTCAATCTAAGCATTGAACAACAAGAAGAATTTGTGATCACCGCGGTTGATATGTTCCTCAACGGATATGCTCGCGCCTAAATTCCTGATTTTCCCGTAAATCTGTAGTCACTTTTACCTCACTTAGAAACCGAAGTAAGGTAAAAGTGTGATGACGTATCTGAAATAATGTGCTCAGGGTATTATTAGATAAACATCTACATTTTTTACACTCGTTGTATATCTTGCAACGGGTCAATCATTATCGAATTTAACAGCAACGATTACACTAAGTTATGCATCGTCCTCTATTATTGCCGAACTAAAGGTGGCAGTTTCCAAGTACCATTCAGGATAGTTTTTTTAGGAAGATATAACCGCATAATAAGGACAAATGTCCCTTTGGGTGTTGGCAGCCAGTTTTCAGTGTTCTTTTCTGGCTGTTCATATTGAATCACTATATCCAATGATCCATCATCATTATACTTTAGCGGGTCGCGATCACTAATGAGGTAACGATTAATCGCACTTTCCACTAAAAACCCATCTTCGTCGTACATCGTGATTGACCAAAACGCCTTAACAGGTGGTATTTTTCCAACAGGGAAATGAATAATATATCGATGCGCACCTGACAGTGTTTGTTGTTTAGCGTCTGTTGATGCACTAGCGTAAATGGCCTCAACGGGTGGTAATGCGCCTAGCCCAACTTTACTAACGGCCGCCCGAAAATTATAATTTGTTCCATAATTACCGATAAATTCTCGAGTTATATTCCAACCATTTTCTTTTGAGCTGCCGTTTTCTAGCTTTTCAATGAGCTTTTTCTTGGTTACCTTAAAAATAAAATCATATAGTTTTGTTTGTAACCAGCCGTGATTATTTTTGTTAAAATCCTGACCAGGAACCACACCCACATGGGCCAGTGTTTGCAAAATAGATTCATCCCCGCTTAATGTCGCTTGGGTTTTGAGCAACCTAGATAATTCGCTGAAAAACTCTGCGCTGGTCATCGCTTCAACCTGCTTATTCGGGGAGATATTTTGATCGATGTTGAACGTTTCTGATGTGTAAAATTCTTGTGTCTCGCCCGCTAGCCACTGAGTTTGGTTGGCTAATTTGAATCTCTTTTGAATTGCACTGACCGCCGCAATATCGAGGTCGCCATCAATTTGAATGCGACCAATTAGCCATACCATATTGGTAGGTGCTTTAATTTGAGGTAACCCCTCAGGCACATCGCCTTTCCAGTTAGGCCCTGTAATCAAGTAATCGCCTTTTTGCATACCTGTTTCACGCGTACCAACACTTGCAAAAACATTAGTCCATGCATCCATAAAAGGCATAACGTAATAGCGTTCCCCCATATCTGGCACGGATAAGACTTGCCCTTCATTGCTTAGGTCAAGCCAAGCGATACTATACAAAGTATCATTATTTGGACGTACAACGGTTCTGAAGGAGTGATTAGGCAAATTGTGTTTATGCAGAAATTTATTGCTAAAACCACCAACTCCTTGCATAGCTAGCCTGCTTTTTTCCATGACAAGCAAAGGATACCCATAAAGATAGGTTTGTGATCCTGCTTTAAAGTCTTTCAAAATAATTAAACCTGCAGATAAAATCATCCCTACTAAAACAAGGCCCAGAATTATCTTCTTCATGCAATCCTCCGTGTCGTTTTATCAATACTTATAAGCAATGTATAGCCAGTTAGGTCAACGAATGATTAGCGTTGATCGATTGTTCAGTAACGTATTTAAAACCCAACTTATTTAGAGCCGCTACCGACAGAATATAGCACCTAAATCAACGACAATAAATTATTGTCACTATGCATGCCAAATAAACAAACAATGTATTGACAACCACTATGACAAATGTTTCTATTATTAACATTGTATTTACATAAAATTACGATTGGGAAACTTAGGAATAGCTTATGAAAATTAAAACAAAGCAGCGACCTTTAGCTAGTTTGATCCCCTTACTGTTATCTGGGATGTCTCTATCTGCTATGGCACAGGAAGTTGAGACTGCTACAACAGACAATGAACTTAAGTTTGAAGTTATACAAGTAACCGCTCAAAGGCGAGTGCAAAACTTACAAGAGGTGCCTATAGCGATAAGCGCTATTTCTGGAGAGAAAATAGCAAATGAGGCTATTAGTGATATTTTCGATATACAAGACAATACTCCAGGTTTAATCGTATTTCAGGGCGCTAGCAGCATAACGCCACAAATTTCCATTCGTGGCGTTGGCACTTCGTCGCAAAACTTCGGTCTTGAGTCATCTGTAGGTTTGTATGTAGATGGCGTTTACCGCGCTCGTCAATCGGCAATGGTAAATGAATATGTAGATGTGGATGCAGTCGAAATATTACGCGGACCACAAGGTACACTATTTGGTAAAAATACGCCGATGGGTGCAATACATGTTCGTTCAGTTGCGCCAAGCCACGATGACGCAAATGGATTTTTAAAATTGACAGTGGGTAACCTTGGTTTAATAAGCTATTCGGGGGCTACCAATGTAACAGCAGTAGAAGACACACTTTCGTTTAGGTTTACAGGCTCCGCTACTCAGCGGGATGGTTCAATAGACGATCTCAACTTTGGTGATAATACGGTTAACGATCGAGACCGCTATACTGTCAAACTGCAAGCATTATACACCCCATCAGAAGACGTGTCTTTGCGCATCATAGCCGACTATGGAGAGCTCGATGAAATCTGTTGTGGAGCAAATCCGATAGTCAGTAATTTTGAAGCCAGTGGCATACCTGGTCGCTTTGGCACTGATACCGCCATTTCACAACCGCCATTTAATAGCAATGTAATTCGTGCCGAAAACTTTAACGACAGAGTGGTAGCAACATCATTTTTACCTTCTTCACAAATGGAAGATAGTGGTTTATCTGCTGAATTAAACTGGGACATTAATGAGCAATTCACATTAACATCAATCAGTTCTTATCGGGATTTTAGTTCTGATGATCGTGTTGATGGCGACTTTGCCGAAATAGATTTTCTTGATAACAATAACAATGCAGAGCAACGTTCTCTTTCACAAGAATTGCGTCTAGCATATTCGAGTGATGATTTAAACATTGTTGGCGGCGTGTTTTATTTTAATCAGGAAATAGATACACTTTCTTATAATAAAATTGACAGTGACTTAAACAGCTTTGCATTAAACGTATTGTTGCGCGGAGCCCTTAATCCGTTGCTAGGTGGTATAAACCAGTTAAGTGCGAATACCGGTGGCTTAATTGCCCCTGCAGCTTTGGCCGGTCCAGAGGGAACGAAATTTATAAATGCTGCCGCACAAGAACATGAAAGCTACGCAATATTTGGTCAGTTTGATTACAAACTAACTGAAAAATTAACATTAACTGCTGGTTTGCGTTACACCGATGAGAGTAAAGACTTAAAAAGTAAGTTTACTGAAGAGTTTACGAATGGCGGCGACAACCCAACGTTCTTTTCTAGCGTAGGTAATCCTGCAATTCCTCAGTCTATTGTACCGGGCACCTTGCTATTTGGTGCCGCAGCAGCGGGCCAGGCACTTCAATTAATTAGCACGGGTGTCATAACACCGGGCACACCTCAGTTTGGTCAAGCGATACAAACGTTTATTCCATTTCAATCACAAGGCTGGATTTTTAATGCACTGTCGCCAGTTACCGCTTCTCGGCCGGATATTAGTGCCGAGCTGAACGACGAACAAGTTAACGGCACACTTAAACTAAGCTACCAAGCAAACCCAAAAACATTACTTTACGCATCGTTTGGAACAGGGTATAAATCAGGCGGCACAAACACTGACCGCATTGCAACTGCATTTGACCCGGTTTTCGACGCTGAAACATCAGAGGCGTTCGAAATTGGTATAAAGAAAGATTTCCCCAAATACGGACTAAGACTGAACGCTGCCGCACATGCAACAACGGTTAACGATTTTCAGGCTAACTCTTTCGTAGGCAATGGCTTTAATCTTCAAAACGCCGGTGATTTCGATATTAAAGGTGTAGAGGTCGAGGCCAACTGGATGTTAAGCGCAAACACGACTTTGAACCTAGCATTCACTCATACTGAGGCAGAATATGCTAGCTTTGATAAAGGCCCTTGCTGGACTGTTACTCCTTTTCAAACTGGACAGGCAGATCCTGGTCAAGAGAGCACAAACCCTGCTGTACCCAATCCGTTTTGTAACCGCGCAGGGGATTCACCCATCAGCCAACCAGAAAATACTGGATTGCTACAGTTATCCCATGAGTTTGAGCTGGGCGACAGCACATATGCAGTTGCAGCGATAGACTATAATTACGTTGGTGAATTTTTCGCTACATCGAGTAACGATCCATTGTCGCACATTGATTCACAAGGCTTTGTAAATGCGCGTATAAACATCACGTTTGAAGATTACGATACAAGCGTTTTAATTTGGGGACGAAATATTACCGATGCACAACAAGTCGGTCTTTCCGCTCCTCCAATTTTACAACAAGGAAAGCTAGTGGGTTTCTATGCTGATCCTGCTACGTTTGGTGTCACTGTAATCAAGAAGTTTTAGCGTTTATTCAGCCATAAAAACATTATTAATGTTTACCCTTGAGTTAAGCCGCTATTAGGCGTTAACTCAAGGGTTTCTGATTTAAAACTCCACTTCAATATTATCGTCCGAACTAGGTTATAACCCCAAATTATCCGCTTCATAAAATCCTCCGGGTAACTGTTTTAATACTTGCATAGAACGTCTATTTTATTAAGGCATTCAAGATGCTAATACAAGCGTGATATAATCACGCCATTTTTGCACATATGCTTGCGCAACTGACGTGGGTCTAGATTGGTTATTTGGAGTTTGGCTTTATGAACAATACATCGCCCTTAAACACTGACACTAAAAGCGATGGTCGCCGTTTACGCAGTATTCGTAGTCGAGAAATGATTAAAGCAGCCATACATGATCTTATCTATCTGGGTAACTATTCACCCCGTGCTACGGATATTGCAGAGAAAACTCAATTAAGTATACGTACTGTTTTTCGAAATATTGATGATATGGATAGCTTGACTCGCGAAATCGCTTCAGATTTGGAGAATCAAGTCCTTCCTATATATCTAAAACCATATGAAACAACAACCTGGCGAGATCAATTAAATGAACTTGTGCAAAACCGCTGTGAAATCTACGAAATAATATTCCCAGTGCGAGTGAGCCTGAGTCTGCAACGTTTTCGCTCTGAATACCTAAGGTCAGTATACGAACAGATCTTTGGGTTAGAACTTGCCTCATTACAAAAAATATTGCCAAAATCTATCCTCAAAGATGACATAACATTTGCAGCACTTAATACCTTAATTAGTAGTCTCACATGGATAAATCTTAGACTTGAGCAGAGTTATAACGCCCAAAAATCTCAGAATATTGTCCAACACCAAGTAAACTGTTTGGTTAAACCATTCGAATAAATACGATATGAGTTTTGCAAGCAAGTAGCCTGTTTGCAAGCTGTTCTTAACAACTACCCGCTGGCGCCGCACGTAAATCAAATTCGGGCTTTACTCTTTTCCGTCTTTAATTTAAATTGGCATGCAGCATGTTAATATATTTAGTATCATTTAAGCAAAGCTATTCAACACAGGAAACAACCGCAATGAAACAGGTTAAGTATACAGTAGCACTCTTGATTGCCATCATAATAGGCGGTTGCAGCCGAGCAGACATCGGATACAAAATTGCAGAAATCGTAGTTGAGAAACGTGTAGGGGCGAACTCAGTTTCAGAACTTGAAGATGGTTTACATGTTGTTTTATGTGGTGCTGGCAGCCCACTACCCGATCCTGAGCGCTCAGGCCCTTGTGTCCTGATCATTGCGGGAGACACCTTGGTTACGGTAGATGCCGGTTCTGGCAGCACCACTAACTTAATAGATATGCAAATTCCTCTGGGGAACATTAGCGCCCAGTTATTAACTCACTTTCACTCTGATCATATTGATAGCTTAGGTAAACTGGGAATGATGCGCTGGGTCAACGCTGCAAACACTTCGCCACTGACGGTAATAGGACCGGTGGGCACCAAAGCAGTGGTCGAAGGATTTAATCTAGCTTACGCGCCTGACGCACAATATCGCCACGATCACCATACCGACCTCGTTGCCCCAAAATCTGGAGCCGGCTTAATCGCGAGAGAATTTCCTTCACCCGAACAAGGTATCATGTTGACCGTTTTTAAGAAAAATGGATTAACCGTAAAAGCATTTTCAGTGGACCATAAACCGGTTCATCCTGCTGTTGGATATCACTTTGAATACAAGGGTCGTACAGTAGTTATCAGTGGCGATACCACCAAGTCAAAAAATGTCGAAATGGCGGCAAAGAATGTTGACCTATTGGTACACGAAGCCTTATCGAACGAGTTAATCAATTTAATTCAAGCTACAGCCGAAAATAAACAAATGCCGATTTTGGCAAAAGTGATGTTTGATATTCCGGATTATCACACCTCGCCTGTCGAAGCGGCACAAGTCGCCGCAGCGGCTAATGCCCGACACTTAATGTATTACCACGTTGTACCAGCGCTACCTGGCCCCGGAATGGAGGCGCTATTCCTAAGAGGGACAGATGATGCATATAAAGGCCCTATCACACTTGGTGTAGATGGCAGCGTGATCACTTTACCTGCCAATAGCGATAAAATAGTAGAAGATAATTGGCTATAATATGCCGTACTGTTTAATTTTCATGCCTTCTTATGAGTTTTTAATGAGTTTTTACTTCGATTGACTTTTTAGGATGTGTTTTTCTATGATGCCAAATCTATCCTGCCCCCAGAAGTGAGAGTCGCCATAACATATAGTTGGCACCCCCCAACAACCGACCGCATACATATCCTCTAGATTTTTAGCAGCCCAAACTCGCCAACTTTGATCCTTTAGTTGGTGCTTTGCCGTCTTCCAATCGAGCCCACAGCGTGTGACTATAGTTTTCATACCCTTATCCGTTTCAGCCCTAATACCTTGTGAGTTGACCCCTGTGGCAAAGCTCAATAGAAAGTCATGATACTTGTCTTCGGATTTTGCATACTCGAGCAAAGAGTAACAACGCTCCACTGCAGCACCTAATGGATCGGCCAACCATCCATACGGCAAACCTAGTTTCGACGCTTCTCGTTTGGTATCTAAAAAGATGTAGATTTTTTTTGTATCAGGAACCTTCATACCCCGCATCATCATTGGCAATACTGGTTTGATCAGTAAGGGTATTTTGTAGTGTGTACAGAGCATAATTGCGCGCTCTAAAGCAATGTAAGAATAAGGACTTCGAGCAGACCAATAAAGAATAAAGGGCGTTTGCTTGTCACCACTTATATCTGATGATGGTGTTTTGCAAAATGCTTCATAAGTGCGATCGAAGTGTACCGTTTCTTTTTTATCATAGGCCAAGTCAAGACCAATCAATCGTTTTTCTAAATGATCTAGTCGATCGAGACCCCAATACCACTCACCTTCAAAATTAATCATGGCACCGAGGTAGTGGCCACGCTTAGTAATGAGTTCGAAATTTTCAGTCAATTTCTGTTGATTTTTTTTAACCGAAGCTTCTTCTAATACAGGAGATATGCCTTGAAACCAATACTGATCAAAGAGGTTTATCGCTTTCGATATAAATTCGTCATCAGTTTCAATATTGACCAAGGCGAGTGATAGCTTATTGGTTATTTCTTTGTCAATGGCGGGCAGTTTACTTTTACTAGCAAAACGAAAATCATAAAGCTTGGCTAACTGATAGGCGTCCTGTTTTGCATAGTCCAGTAACATATCGAAGCAAGGAAACATGTCGCCATCTATTTCTTGAAATACATGAAATTTGCAAGTCACCTTAAAACGCTTTTCAATTGAAGGTAAGGCTTGCAAAAGCAGGAAGCTATATGGGTCGTCGGTTTTTAGAAATATATCAAGTGTAGCTGGTTGACCGTTTAATTTCCTCTTGGCTAAATACACTTGTCGCTTTACATTGCGGAACAAGTCACTGGAAATTGCCTTTAAAATATATGGCATGATAACTTTGTTCATTTAGTTTGCTCAGGTGATACAGCCACCACTCTCTTCCATTTAAACATACAGTAAACTTCTCGATGAGATGGCGCAGTAATGAATCAATCACACATATTGCCACATTGCATGCTAATACTCAGCTTAAATTAAACCTATTTTGAGCTGAAGCAATCCAGAGCCTTGGCCGTGTCTAATCATCCATTAATCGAGTTAATATCAGTATTGTTAATTACTCGAGTCAACTTGTCTGAGTGAAAAAAAACAGATTTCAATATGATATTTTTAGGAAGCTGATCTTGCCATCATAAATTTATTGGCATAATGTATGTCACAAATTTTAAATGATGCGCCAGACAAACTGTCTGCTGATTAATCGGGTTTGCAGCGGTTAATCAATGCCGACAAATATTGCACGCCAGCCGTTAATTGAAACAAGGTCACCTATCGAGGAGCAAAGCATGAAAAAAACATTTGATAATAGATGGCTGCTTATGCTCGCAGCCTCATTACTAATCGGCTGCGACCAGCAACCAACGTCGATTCCGCCGAGTGGCGATGCAGACGCCAACGGCAACACGCCGGCTACAGAATTCACGACCGCTCTAAACAACGATGTGTTACACAAGCTACCGTTTGCCGAGCAACAAGATTTTGACGACGCTATGCGCGGCCTCATCGCTTCTGGTGATCAACTTACCGTGCCAGGTCCCTTTGACCGAGTAGCTTGGCAAATGTCAGATTATGATTTTATTAAAGGCGATGCCCCAGCTTCAGTGAATCCCAGTTTGTGGCGCCAAGAGCAGCTCAATAATATCCATGGCCTATTTAAAGTTACCGACGGTATTTATCAGGTCCGAGGGTTTGACCTCGCCAACCTTACCCTAATCGAAGGCAAACAAGGTTGGATCCTAGTAGATCCATTAACTAATGGGGAAACTGGCGCTGCAGCGATTAACTTTGCATTTCGCCACCTACCTAAGAAAGCGGTTACCGCAGTGCTATTTACGCATAGCCATATAGATCATTTTGGCGGTATTTTAGGCGCCTTAGAAGCGGCCAACACGACTATTGGCGATATACGGGTAATTGCACCAGTGGGCTTTTTAGAAGAATCTACCAGTGAGAATATTCTAACTGGCCTTACAATGGCCCGTCGATCCGACTATATGTTCGGTGCATCACTGCCCAGAACAAAGAGAGGTCATGTGGGTTCAGGCCTAGGTAAAGCACCATCGTATGGAACTATGGCGATTTTGTCGCCTACAGACATTATTGATCATAGCGGTCAAACACTCGCGATAGACGGCGTCGAATTTGTATTCCAGAATGTTTCTGGCTCGGAAGCGCCATCCGAATTCACCTTTTACTTGCCTCAGAGCAACGCTTTTGGTGGTGCAGAAATGGTCTCACATACTATGCACAACCTGTACACTCTGCGCGGAGCTAAAGTGCGCGATGCGCTAGCCTGGAGCCGCTTTATCGACGATGCAAAAAATCGTTTCAGCCAAGCTGACGTGTACTTTGCCAGCCACCATTGGCCGATTTGGGGTAGAGAGCGAATTTCAGCATTTCTTGAAGTTCAACGTGATACATATAAATTTATTCACGACCAGACACTGCGACTAGCCTCTAAAGGTCATACACCGTTGGAAATCGCTGAACAACTTGAGTTGCCCGAATCATTACAACAGACTTTTTCAAACCGCGGTTACTATGGCACTTTGCGCCACAACGTAAGAGCGGTTTATCAACGGTATTTCGGTTGGTATGACGCCAACCCAGCCAACTTAAACCCACTACCGCCAGAACAGGCCGCAAAACGCTACATAGGTGCCATGGGTGGCGCAGAGAATGTGTTAGGGCAAGCACAACAAGCGTTTGATGCTGGCGAATACCGCTGGGTAGCAACCCTGCTTAATCATCTGGTATTTGCCCAACCGGATAACGTCAAAGCTAAGGCTCTATTAGCACGTAACTATGACCAGTTGGGATATCAGGCAGAGTCTGGTCCATGGCGCGATGTTTATCTAACGGGTGCTTTAGAACTGCGAAAAGGAAAGCAGTCATTCGTTGACGAAATGATGCCGTTGAGTAAAGGGATCATTAAATACGCGGAGCGCTCACATTTTTTCGCCGTTATGGCTGCTCAACTAGATCCCGAAGCGGCCGACGGAATGGAAATGACGGTTAATTTCTTTTTTACCGACCTAGATGAAAACCATGTATTGAGCCTAAAAAATTCGGTGCTGCATCATAAACAAGCGGCAATAGACCCAGATGCTAACGTAACTCTAAGAATTACCTATGATCTGTTTTTAGATTTGGCGATGGGTATGGCTTCTATAAAAGAGTTGGTTTTTTCAGATCAGCTTTCAATTGAGGGAAGCAAAATTGATTTAGTACGTTTCTTTGCACTACAAGACAAAAAGGACGGCAAGTTTAATATTGTGACGCCTTGATAATAGTCAGTTTTCCATTTAACGCTTTCGTATTCATAAGCGTTCAATGTTTCTTTAGTGTATTAATTCTTCATTGCTAGTATTAAATAAAATTGACTTTATTGACACGCTGAATGACAATACATGCCCGATATATGACTGGTTCATCGACAATTTTAAAACTATTCGTCAATATTTTACTGACTATATAACCCTAAAAAAGTCGATGGTGAAGATAGTCCTGATGTGTTTGGCGACTAGTCGAATAAATATCATTATCGCTAATTACTAGAGTTAAAAATAAACAGGAAATTCGATATGAAGTTTTTAAAATGGACAGGTATCATCATTGTGCTTATTGTCGGTATCGGCGTTGTCATGCAGAAACAAATTATTTTACATGCCCCTGGCATGATACATAAGCTAAAGTATCCTGTAGGTGAACATAAAGAGATTCAATGGTCACCACAACCGGATGATTTAATTGTGATCCCCGCCGATCAGCGTAAACCTAACATTATTCTCATCATAGCAGACGACCTAGGTTGGAACGATATAAGCCTAAATGGTGGCGGCGTTGATAATGGTGCATTGCAAACTCCAAACATTAATGAACTTGCTCAAAACGGGATTAACTTTACCCGAGGCTATACCGCAGATGGAACCTGTGCCCCGTCTCGAGCTGCAATTATGACAGGCCGTTATGGCTCACGTTTTGGTTTTGAATCTACACCTGTGCCAGATGGTATGTCTACCGTAATAGATGCATTAACCGAGCACGCAGAATTTGCCCCACCAATTATTTTTAATGGCGAAGAAGACCGTCTGCCGTTTGAAGAATTAGGTATGCCCAATAGCGAAATTACCATTGCCGAGATGTTAAAAGGTGCGGGTTATCAAACTGGTCATATAGGAAAATGGCATCTTGGCCGCAGCGAAGGCATGTTGCCGCATCAGCAAGGATTTGATGATGCATTGCTCATGGCAAGCGGTTTATATTTGCCAGCGGACGATCCTAACTCAGTTGCAGCAGAGCAAGACTCCAATGCTTATAACAAATTTATATGGTCAATGATGTCTTACGCAGCTAGCTTTAACGGCTTAGATCGTTTCAAACCTGACGGCTATATTACCGACTACTACACGGACGAAGCGGTTAAATTTATTGAAACCAATAAAGATCGTCCTTTCTATTTAAATCTGGCCCACTGGGCACCGCATAATCCGTTGCAAGCACTGAAAGCCGATTATGATTCATTGGGGCAAATCAAAGATCATACACAACGTGTCTATGCCGCCATGATAAAATCGTTAGATCGCAGCGTAGGTCGAGTAACTCAAGCACTCAAAGACAATGGCCTAGAAGACAATACCATGATCATTTTTGTATCCGATAACGGCGGTACTAACATGATTAATGTGGCAGATATTAATAAGCCGTATCGCGGTTGGAAAGTTACCTTCTTTGAAGGCGGTATTCGGACTCCATTTTTTGTTAAGTGGCCCGCCCACTTAGGCAAAGGAAAGCAAGTGGCCGATGTGGTTCACCACACCGATATTTTCCCCACTATTGCGGCTGCAGCCGGAGTCTCTGTCCCTGATGATCGGACCATTGATGGTAAAAACTTAATACCTCATGGTAAAGGAGAATCCAGCGGCAAATTACATGACGCATTGTTTTGGAAGCATGACCATTACCAAGCAGTATTGTCAGATGGCTGGAAACTTCAAGTGAGCAAGCGTCCGGGTAAAACGTGGTTAATTAATTTAACTGAAGATCCAGGCGAACAAAATAATCTTGCAGATGCATATCCAGAAAAAGTGAAAGAGCTAAAAGCATTGCTAACCGCACATAATTCCGAACTTATGCCGCCGCGTTGGACGTCAGTTTTAGAAATGCCAATTAATATAGATAAAATGGATAAAGAAGGATGGGCCGAAGGAGACGAATTTATTTACTATCCAAACTAATTAATTTATTGAATATAAAAAGCCGGACTTTATTAAATATATCAGTTCAATAAGCGTAGACTAAGCCGGACTTTATTAAATATGTCAGTTCAATAAGCGTAGACTAAGCCGGACTTTATTAAATATGTCAGTTCAATAAGCGTAAACTAAGCAAAATCAGCAAGTGCTGAATACAACAAATACATTATAAATTTTTCAGATGGAAGTTTTACATGGCAAAACCAATTTTAATAATGGGATTAATAGGCCTAGCACTTGGGTTTTTAGGCTATCAGTTGTTTGATACTCAGATGTTTGATATTAAGCAACAACAGAGTTCAAAGACCTGCCCAGAGCCAAAAGGAATGGCCTTTGTTAAAGGGGGAACTTTTACGATGGGCGCGGGAGCAATATACTCAGAAGAAATGCCCGCCATGCAAAGAGTAGTGCAAGATTTTTATATGGATCGTCATGAAGTGACCAATTTGCAGTTTGCCGAATTTATTCAAGCGACAGGCTATGTCACGATGGCTCAAAGAGTCCCTAACGCTGACGACTACCCCGATATTCCTGCTGAATTATTAGTGCCCGGCTCTGCGGTGTTTGTTAAGCTTTCTCAGGCGGTTGAAGCCTCTACCTTCCTTAATTGGTGGCATTTTACTGAAGGAGCCAATTGGGAAAACCCTTTGGGTCCCAACAGCAATATCCAAGACAAAGAGTATTTTCCAGTCATACATATCGCCTATGACGATGCGCAGGCATATGCCACGTGGAAAGGTCATCGATTACCAACCGAGGCCGAGTACGAGTATGCAAGTAGAGGGGGCTTAGATGGTGCTCAGTATGCGACCGGAAGTACATTACTCAATAATGGAAAATATATAGCGAACACTTGGCAAGGTTTATTCCCTTTTAACGACAGCGCAGAAGATGGCTATGTAGGGCTAGCGCCAGTAGGTTGCTATCCTCCAAATCACTTTGGCATTCACGACTTAATTGGAAATGTATGGGAATGGACTCAAAGTGTCTATTATCCTCGTCACTTTGATCCGAATCATCTTCCTGCAAACCTCCCAGTAAAGGGTTATGATGAAAAACAACCGGGTATTGCGGTTGGCGTTATAAAGGGAGGTTCATATTTATGTGCAGAAGATTTTTGTATGCGCTACCGCCCGGCAGCGAGACATGCGCAAGATACTGGACTGGGAACTAGCCACATTGGATTTAGAACGGTAAAAGATCCCTGATTTCCTAGAGTGAGACTTTAATTACAGCTAAAAAATAAACACAAGCGGCTGAGAAAAAAACCCGTTAGTCTGTAATTTTGAGTACGTCAAAACCTTTTATAGTCGAACTCGTGAGATAGTTTTGGAATGTTTCGACAAAGTCATAGTCAACGACCTTCTTCTTCAAAGAAGAAGCGTTGCGATAGTAGAGTCGCCCGTCTCTCCAAATAGCGATGCCTTGGTGAGAAATGTTGAGGTTTGTACCTATGTAGCGTTCGAGATCCCAATTTGGTCTCACTATATTAATCATCGAGCCATGAGGGATCGCATTTAAGACATCTGTCGACAAATTCGAGTGCTCAATTTTAAAAGCCAGTTTAATGGCGTTGATCTCTTTTTTTATAGCAGCACGAGTTTCTTTATTTTCTTCAGGGGTTGCCGTTAGCTTCGCCTTGAGCGCTGTCAAACTTTCATCGTGATGTCTTTGCTCAGCGGCAGACACTGGCTGGGGTGTAAAAAGGGTGTCGAGATGGATAAAGGGGATCGTAACTTTAGTAGGTTCGATATGGATGCCTTCGCTTAAAAAACTGACGAGCTCCTGTTGGTGAAGTTTTTCATACCAAGCTACTTTGTTGATTGTGGTCGTCGCCCAGTGAGGCTCGCTAACTAAATCGGTTATATCTTCAATAAAACCAGCGCTCTCATTATTCGGAATCCAATCGAGTGAAGAGAAGTGATTTCTAGTGACATAAGAAACCTTGCCATTTCGATAACGAATGGCATCAATGATTTGCTCAAAGTCCGAGAAATCTTCGGCAAATGACAGAGCCATGACGGTCTCTACGTATGTGGTGCAATCAAATAGGTCGAAGCGATAGAGAGGGTCACTATCGTATCCGTTAGGATCGCCGTCACCCAGTGGCCCGTCTGCGTAGGGCGTTTCAAGAAATTCTTTGCTGAAGAACGCGATGCGTTCGCTTCGATCTAAGTCCTGGGCTTGGTATATGAGTCTCCCGATCGCTTGTTCGCTCTGGGTGAGCTGACGATCGGAACTAGCTTCCTGAAAATGTGAGATCGGGAGTTGGTGCTCGGACCTTTCGCAGCCGAGGATGAATAAGCTAAGTAATACTAAATATCTGGCGTACGTCATTCCGATGACTCCATGAAAGATTGAGTTCCTAATCTATCACGAGATATATAAAAAATTAAACATAAAAACTGAAACCTGCTTACAGGTTGAGGTTTAGTCGGAACTGGCGACATTAAGATAACCATCGATAACACCACAAGACTTGATATTAGTTCAAAGAGGTTATTTTACTACGCCGTTAATTTCACCCTCAATACCGGAGAGAAAAGTGCCTTTACTCTATTGCTCTATGAAAGGCATCAGGCGGCGTAATACTACGTCGGCCATTCACAATCTGACTTAGCGTTGTTCTAGTCATACTCATCTTTTCAGCTGTGCTTTTGATGCCCAATTCCAAAGGCTCAAGATTGTTAGCCGAGCTAAAAGAAATAGAAAAGTATTGTGGAAAGGCCGCTGAGAGCAAAATAATTTCGTATTTTAAAAAGCAAATTGAAAGAATAGAAGGAACCTGCAAGTATTCATCTGATCAACGAATGGATATAAGCTTTAATCGGTCTGGTATTAATCAGTGGTCGTTTATACATTTAGGCAGATCGTATTACAGGCTAACTAAAGCTGAGGAAGATAAGTCGTGGAAATTAGTTATCGAACAAGAAGGTTACGAGGGAAGTATATACACTGGGTATGAGTACCTTACTAGCAGTAGCGAGGGAGCTCATATCGAATTCATCTCTTACGATACATGTAAATACATGGAATTTTTTCAATAAAGTTAGCCGCATACGCCGGAGCCATTCTAGTGGACGTCCCTGTCTTTATTAGACATTCTGTACTCGCAACTTATCAGATGTAGAGATAAAAAGTGTCTAGCGAAATGTGGGGAGTCCACAACTGAGAAGTGTCAACCTTAACAGTGCCATTTCAAACTATAGCAAATAAGTAATTTAAAAGGGTTTGTGTGGTTTGCATGCAAACGATTTGTGCGCAAAAACACTAAAATCAAGGCAAGTAGCTTTATTAGTATGCTTTTTGTAAACAAATGATTTGATAGCAAAAGGTTTTGAGTGCAACCAGCTTGGCGAGCTTTCGTTTGTAACAGGTCGAAAGACGGCAGAGAGCGAAGCGGCCGTTCGGTTATTGTAAAGTCAAGCCAGTATTTTACTCCTTTTGCAAGCAAAAACCGTCTAGTGACCAGTCGAAAAGCTTTTTACCTTCTGCCAGACTTTCATTCAAGTAGTTCAATCAAGGATGAGAGCTGTGCTGGCATTGCAACAAACCGCACAATACAAACGTCACCGACCGGAAAATACCTTGTTGTATCAACTGGTCGAGCGATATTATCCACAATTCACTGCCAACTTAGCCGAACAAGGCAAATACTTACCCAAATATGTTGAACGTGAGTTTGAAGAATTCTTGCGTTGTGGACGACTTGAGTATGGCTTTTTACGCGTAGTATGTGGTGACTGCAAACATGAGAAGCTCGTTGCCTTTAGTCGCAAACGCCGAGGTTTTTAGTCGCGGTCTGCAGGACCGAGCTGTGGCGCTAGACGCATGGCTGAAAGTGCAGCACTTCTGGTAGATGATGTGCTACGCGGCTATCCTATCCGTCAATGGGTGCTAAGTTTACCCATTCCTCTTCGATTGCTTCTGGCAAGATACCCAAGTGAGTTAAGCAAGGTGATGCAAGTCATTCACCGCGCCATTTCGACTTACATAGTGAACAAAGGTGGCTTTACTAATAAGCAAACGAAAACTGGGGCTGTTACGCTTATTCAGCGATTCGGTAGCGCCCTTAATTTAAATATCCACTTCCACATGCTTTTTTTAGAAGGCGCCATTTCTGAAAACCCATGGGGAGGAACGACTTTTACGCGCATAAAAGCGCCATCTCATGATGAGATGGTCGAGCTAGTCCATACCGTCAGCCAACGCATCGCTAAATATTTAGAAAAAGTGGGGTTGGTAGAGCGTGATATGGAAAACAGTTTTCTGAATTTGCCTATAGATGATGAAGACAGTTTACTGCAACTTCAGGGCGCCTCGGTTAGTTATCGCATCGCGATGGGGCCTCAACAAGGGCAAAAAGTGTTTACCTTACAAACGCTCCCTGCGAGTACCGAGGGTGAATATGGACAGTTAGCCAATACGTCAGGCTTTTCACTTCATGCAGGAGTGTTTGCCAATGCCGATGAACCTGAAAAACTAGAAAAACTTTGCCGCTACATCAGTCGGCCAGCTATCAGTGAGCAGCGCTTAAGCATGACGCAACATGGAAAAGTACGCTATGAATTGAAAACCCCCTATCGTGATGGCACAACCCATGTTTTCTTTGACACCGTCGATTTTATTGGCAAATTAGCGGCCCTCATTCCTCCGCCTAGACTCAACCTCACCCGATTTTTTGGCGTATTTGCACCAAACAGCAACCTGCGAGCCCAAGTCACCGCATCACAGCGTGGAAAAAACAGCCCTAAACTTGCCAATAAAGAAGAAGATAACCAGTCTGACAAGCCTCATCACGCGAGAGGCATGAGTTGGGCTCAGCGTTTGAAACGAGTGTTCAACATTGATATTACCGAATGTGAAAAATGTCACAAGCACAATGTCACCATAATTGCCTGCATTATAGACACTGTTGTTATTCAAAAAATACTGGCACATTTAGATAAAACTTACCCGCTATC
>Ga0163215_100232_pt1 | contig 129382 bp, 115 predicted proteins | sample SynspAceP_FD_185934 | JGI IMG/M metagenome (GOLD analysis project Ga0163215, IMG submission 185934) | Saline lake microbial communities from Ace Lake in Antarctica - Synechococcus sp. Ace-P (Hybrid Assembly) | ecosystem: Environmental > Aquatic > Non-marine Saline and Alkaline > Saline | place...
ATCGTCTGTTGCACACAAACGGAATATAATTCCAAGAAAGTCATTAAATTACCAAACACCGCTGGAAGTTTTTATGAGTTACATGGATGAAGATATTTTGTATAGCTTAATTTGACAAATCAGAATTCATTATTCTTACTAACAAATCATTAATATCGTTGCATTTTTTTAATTCTAGTTGGCAAATAAAAATAACTGAATAACAGACTAAATACCATTAAAGTAGCCATCAATAATAGAGCTTCAAATAAAGATAAAACAACTAATGACACAAGGAGTATTCCAAAACTTTGTATTAGAAGTATTTTAAATAAAATTGCTTTTATCGCTTTTAGTTTTTGTTGATGATTAATTGGATATAAAACGGCCATCGCCATATTATCAAAATGAAAATATAGTGGAATTAACTGAAATCCCGTCAAATACAAAAAAAGCAATGCTACTAACAAATGAAGCAAAAATGGTTCTACAACTAACATAAGTCCCATGGCAATCAAAGACAAGCGGATAAATAGACCACTATACTCAGTACCTCTGAGAAACGCTCGTGTATATAAATAATTAAATGTTTTTTCATGATCTTTTTTATTTTTATTTAAGAAAACATCTAAGTACTTACGTCTTCTGACCGTACTTTTTAAAATAGGTACATCTGTAAATAAATTGATAAATTGATAAATGCGTTGTACACGATTCCGTTCTTGTTTTATCATATCTTGCCATTGATATTGAAGATTATAGCGATACTTAACTCCATACTTTAACCATAATCCGTTCATTATAAAAGCATACGCAATTCCTACCAGCGGTGACAAAAATACTAATAAACTACTTCCAGCAAATATTGTAACTAAAAATATAAGTCTAATTTTATTTCTTTTATGTGAGGAGAAAACTTTCATACAAAGATGTTGTATCTCAAATTCTAAATTTTTTATCATTATTAAGTATACTACAAAAAAGAACATATCGGTAAATTTAAACGAAGACGTTGCGACCAATAATGGCATAATTATACTTGTCCCTAGTGTAATTATAACAGCTGGCAAAATAATACTCCGTTTTTTGGCTAATTGAAGATAATTTTTTAATTCTTTTTCTTTTGGTAATAAAAAAACAATATCTGCTTCTTTCAAAAAAGTTGCTAGTTTTCCGATTAAGATTAAACCTGTAAAAACAACAACCGCTATTACGCGTCCATAGTTAAACGAATCTGTTAAACTTTTAAGTAGTTCTGAATAAGCATACCCTAAGGCTCCAAAAAGAAATAAACATACAATAACAAAATGATCATTCAATACATATTTTAAATAGTGCATCATTTTTTTCTGATGTTGAGCAGATCTTTTTTTCCAAATATCATTCATCATCTTTGCTCATCCTCTTCTTTAGTCAGTTGAAGATAAATCTCATCTAATGTTGCAGATGGCATACCGAATGTTTCTCTTAGATCAGCCAAAGTTCCATCTGCTCGTACTTTTCCTTCATGGAGTAAAACAAAACGGTCACATTCTCTTTCTGCTGTAGCTAATATATGAGTGGACATCAAAATAGAAGCTCCTTGTTGCTTCATTTCATTCATCAAATCTAATAATGCATTAATTCCTAATGGATCTAAACCAACAAATGGTTCATCAATAATATATAAACTAGGTTCAATTAAAAACGCACAGAGAATCATAACTTTTTGTTTCATCCCTTTAGAAAAATATGCAGGGAACCAATCAAGTTTATTTTCTAATCGAAAAGTTTTAAGTAATTTCCCAGCTCTTTTAAATGCAATTTCAGAGGGGATATCATAAGCCATTCCAGTAATTTCAATATGCTCACGCAATGTTAATTCTTCATATAAAACTGGCATTTCAGGAACATAACCAATCTTTTTGCGATAACTAGTGATTTCTTGTTTTAATGTCTGGCCATCTAGTATTATTTCTCCTTTTATCGGCTCCATCAAACCGATAATATGCTTAATAATTGTACTTTTCCCAGCTCCATTAAGGCCAATTAACCCAATTAATTCTCCATCATTTACTTCAAAGGATACATCTTTTAATACAGGAACTTGAGTATAGCCGCCTGTAACATTTAATACTTTTAGACTCATTTTTTTGTTCCTCTCTTTTCTTAAAATTTTTTTAATTGTACCATAAGATACTCAAAGTTGCTTTACTCAGTTTATTTTAGTTAGCGTTTCACTTTATTTAAATTTTGTGCTACATTTAAGATGAAGATGACTACTTATGTTATCTTTTATAGTTATTGTCTCGTAAAGTCAAACTATGAGAAAGAAGGTTATCTTGTGTCAGAGTGTGTTTTTTGCAAAATCATTAACAATGAAATTCCAAGCAGAAAGATTTATGAGGATGAAGATATCATTGCATTCCTTGATTTAACTCAAGTTACACCCGGTCACACATTAGTTCTTCCAAAAAAACACGTAGTTGATATTTTTGATTATGATAAAGAATTAGCTGCGACTGTATTTTCGCGTATTCCAAAAATCGCGCGTGCGATTAAACAATCGGATTTAACTATAACTGGTATGAATATTGTAAATAATAATGGCTCTGTTGCTTATCAATCTGTATTTCATAGTCATGTTCATCTGATTCCTCGCTACACGAAACAGGATGATTTCAGTATGTCGTTTGGTGATAACTCAAATAGCTATACTGCTGAAGAATTAGATAAGATTGTCACATCAATTAAAGAAAAAATGGAGGTATAATCATGGCAAACGAATTTTTTAAAGGACTTATTTTTGGCTCTTTAGCAGGAGGTATTTATACACTATTAAAAACTCCAAGATCAGGTGAAGAGAATCGTGAATTTTTACTCGATTATATAGATGATACCACTCTTTTAGTAGATGATGTAACTAAAAGTATGAATGAACTAAAAGAAGCTTTTTCAACACTTTCAAATGAAGGAAAAGCTTTAGCAGATGAATTCACTCAAGAGATAACTGTATCAATCGAAGACTTTACAAATCAAACAGAACCACGTATGCGAAGAATTCAAGAACAAACCGAAAAACTTTCAAAAGATGTTGAAGGTTTAAATCAGCAAGTTCAACCGGCATAAAAAATAAACAAATATGAGAAGGAAGGTCCCAAAAAAAAGTGATGCGCAATAAACATTGTGTTTTTACTTTTTTGGAACCTTTTTTATTTTTATTCCTATTTGTGTTCTTTTTGTGAGTTTTAGTAGACTTTATTTATGTTTGCCCGATTTTGTTTTTTTATTTAAGTGAATGTGGTATATTATTACTTGTGACTGGAAATGTTAAGTATGTAAATTAAAAGAAATGGATGTGTCTACTTATAATGAAAAAAATTATTTTAACAACTGCAACTATTTTAGCTGGTTTAACTATTGCCGGATGTGCAGACAATACAGTTGCCTCTTCAACTGCTGGTAAAATTTCACAAGATGAACTTTATGAAGCCATGAAAACAAATGTTGGATCTTCTACTCTACAACAACTAATTATTAAAGATGTTTTAACAGAAAAATATGGTGAAACAATCACAGACAAAAAAGTAAATGATGAGTATACAACTCAAGAAGAATCTTATGGTGGCTCTGACGCATTTAAAAATGTTCTTGCTTCTTCAGGATTTACAGATGCTTCATACAAAGATACTATACGTTTAAACTTGCTAATTGAAGAAGCCGTAAAAGGAAATTCTGAATTTACTGATAAAGAAGTGAAAGCAGCATATGATGCTTTTACGCCTCCAATGACTGTTTCTCATATTCTTGTTGAAGATGAAGCAAAAGCAAAAGAATTGATTACTGAATTAAATGATGGTGCTGATTTTGCTACTCTTGCAAAAGAAAACTCTACAGATACAAATACTGCTGAAAAGGGTGGAGAATTAACTTTTTCAACAGGAGAAATGGTTCCAGAATTTGAAGAAGCAGCTAACAAGCTAGAAGAAGGTAAAATGACTACTGAACCGGTAAAATCTGAATATGGTTACCATATCATAAAAATGGATAAAAAATCTGAAAAAGGTTCATTAGAAGAAGAACGTAAAACAATAGAAGAACAATTGTTACAAGATAAATTAGCAGACAGTGCTGCTGTCCAATCTATTCTTTCTAAAATCATGCAAGATGCTAATGTCGTAATTAATGATTCTGATTTATCTACTGCAATGGACAGCTATCTTAAAAAAGCTGACACATCTGCTAAGGAATCAGAAAAGACAGAACCTGCAGCTGATTCTGAAAGTGCTAAATAATCATTAGTTTAACTTTTTATCTTTTTAATTTTTTTGCTACTATCAAAAAATAACTCGCTAAACAAAAAAAAGACGCTATTTTCTTTTCCATAAGAAAAATAGCGTCTTTTTTTAGATTCTTAAAACTTTATTCAATAAGATAATCAAAAAATAGTGTAGCTGAGAAAAATTCAGCTACACCATAAAATTATTCTTCTTCAATCTTCTCATTATCACTACCTAGTGGTTTGTAAAAGACCCGATTATCTAATCCGAATAGTCGTTCAGTAAATTCTCCGGGTTCTGTTCTACTTAAACTGCTATTCAACATAGTGATTGTAGCATCTAGGTTATCTATCATAAATAGAATTTCTGATTCCCTCAATTTAGGTCTTACAGGCGATCCGTAGTCTAATTTTCCGTGATGAGACAAGACCATATGTTTTAATAAAAGAACATCTTCACTTTTATCGTCTATTTTTAATGATTGACAAGCTTTAGTGATAAGCTCATCAACAATAACGATATGGCCTAATAAATTTCCTTCTAATGTATATTCTGTTGAGATAGGTCCGGATAATTCAATAACTTTTCCTAAATCATGTAAAATAATTCCTGAATACAATAATGGTTTATTGATTTCCTCATATTGATCCGCAATTGTTTTAGCCATCCTTAACATTGATATGGTGTGGAAAGCTAGTCCTCCAACAAAAGCATGGTGAAATCTTTTAGCTGCTGGAAATTGAAAGAAGTCTTTTTGATAGTGGTTCAACAAATAACGAACAATTCTATTCATATTAGCATTTGTTATTTCAAAAAGAGTTTCGTTTAGTTCTTCCATCATGACTTCTTTCTTTAAGGGCGCCCGCTCAATAAATAATTCAGGACTATTGGGTTCTCCACCTTTTGTCGCTCTTAATTTAAAAATTTTTATTTGAGGATTACCTTGATACAACTCTCTTTTTCCAGATATATTGATTACTTTTCCAGCAGTCAATGAAGCAATCTCTGCTTCTGATGCATCCCAAAATTTCCCATCCATTTGTCCGCTTGTGTCTTGAAAAGTAAATGCAATAAATTTTTTGCCGTTTTTTGCTACACGTATATCTGCGGATTTAATTAATAAGTATAGTTCAAAAGCTTCATCTACACTATATTCAAATAATTTCTTTTCCATCATACTCCCCCGCTCTATATAAACTATCTCTATTATAACATCTCTATCTGTTCTTTTCGAAATTTAGTTAAGAATTGTTGATCAAATGTGAAATAAAAAACTTGGGTCGTTTTGCTCATCTGCTGAATCAATTCTATCATTTGCAATCTGCGCGATTGATCAAAATTTACAAATCCATCATCAATCATAATCGGTAATGGTACAATGTCATTCGCATTTTTAACAAAAGCAAATCTTAGAGCCACATACAACTGTTCAGCTGTACCTTGAGATAGCTCTGAAGTATCAAAAATGGCTCCGTCCTGTCTTTGAACTTCTATTTTTTCTTCTTTTAATAGGACTTTTTTATATTGACCTTTAGTTAACAGTTCAAAAAATTTTGTTGTATCTTGGATTGTTTCAGGAAATCGATTTTTACGTGCATGTGTCATCGCACGCTCAATTAATTCAGCGGCAACTTTGTACGTACTCCATTTATCTACTAATTCTTGTAACTCACTTTTGAGATTTGCATACTCCTGTAGCAAGATAGAATACTCTCCACCTTTTTCTAGTTCTTTCAAAGCCAATTCTTTCTTAATTCTTTTATTAATTAGCTGTTCTTCACTTACTCTATGAAGTTGAATAGCTTTTTTTATTTTTTCAATTTGTCCCAATAGATCTTCTTGGTCTCGGAACTGTTCTAATAACTTAATATCTTCTGAAACTTGTTGTTCCAATAACTGCAAACGAGCCTTTTTCCGCTTCCATTCATCAAAAAGAACAAATTTTTTGCGAAAATCCTCTTCATTTTTTGCCTCAACAGATTCGAATAACACTACTCTTTGCTTTTCAAAATTTCTCTGTTCGTATACTATTTTTTTCATTTGCTCTTGTCTAGCTTCTTCTTCTTTTTGTATGACTAAAAAGGTCTGTTCATCCACTAGAGAATCTTGGTAAAATTGATTAATACCTGATAGAACAGATGGAAAGTGTTCCCAATCAACTAAAATTACCGACTCCAGAAATTGCACCTGTTTTTTCCATTGTGACAACTGTTCAGATATTTTTTCTAACAATTCCTCTTTTTCATCCACAGCTTGGACTCGCTCACGTAAAGAATCAAAAAGATCTTCTTGATTCACTAAACTTTCTATCGTCATATTTTCAGGGTAACCATTATTCACTATGATTTGGCTCAACTTGTTCGTTAATTCTTTATTTTGATTTGTATATTTTTCTATCGTTTCTTGTGTTTGCTTGGACTCCATTACCACTTGATCATATTCAGCTAACTGAGCACGCCATTGCTTACGTAATTCAATTTGTTTAATATAATCTGCATAAGTGTTTTTCAAGATATCGTTATCTTTTTTGTCACTTGTTTCTTTTTTAGATTTTTTTATAAAATACAGTAAGTTTGTTACTCCAACGATTGCTATCCCTATCAAGGCAACGAAAGAACCAATCTGTCCTTCAGTTATAAAACCTGAAATTCCTAGTACTACTCCTAATAATCCAGTTAAGCTAGTTTTCAAACGTTTATTTTTCTCTTTAGACTTAATTTTTTTGTTCATCAAGAACTGATCTCGATTATATTCCTGATTTTCTGACTGTTGATATCTTTTTTCCGTTTCTTGAAATAATTGATTGTCCCATATCTCAGGTTCAATCTTATCTAATTGCTCTGATAACGAATTTTGCTGATAGATCAGAAAGGTCTTTTTTTCTATTGCTTCCTTTAATTTACGTTCCTTTTCCAAAACAGATTGATAGAGGTTTTGATAATTTTCTTTTTGCGTTGTTGTCTGACGTAATGGAATCCGTTGTCCAATATTCAAACCTAGTTGAAGTTTACCACGCATCACTTGCTCGGATTCTTTTTTTACTTCTCGTTCAAGAAATTCTTTTTCTTGTAAAATAGATTTTGTACTATCTATTGAAGATACTATTCTTTGGATATCATTTTTTCGTTCTATAAATAAAGATTGCGCTTTCGTCAAGTGACTTTTTTCCATGGCTTGTTTAGAACGTTCTTTTTCTTGCATCATTGTTGCTCTAAGTTGATCAATTGATTGATTTAAATGATTAAGTTGAAACAAACCATCTTGAGGCATGTTTTTGATATTATTTTTCCTTATATCTTCTTGAATCGCTAGTATTTCTGAAAAATGGTTCCAGTTAACGGCTAGGCGACTTAGTTGCTCTAAGTGAGTTTCGTTTTCACTTCGTGCATCTTTTATTTTTTCTATTTCTTGTTCATATTTTTCTTTTTCAGAATATATGTGTGTGTATTGATTATTTTTCCCTTTTGCTATTCGAAGTTGTTGTTTTTTGTTTTCAACTTCTCTAATTTTTTTATTTATTTCAGGGACTCGTCCAGTCTGCTTGTAAAGCTTACCAGCTTCTGTTTGAAATTTATCCGCTAGTTTTAAAAGATGCTCATTACCTAAACTTCCCACACTTAAAAAATAGCGATTTAATTTAGCTTTATTCATTCGTTGAATCTTTTGTATCCCAAAAAGATTGAATGAAAATAAAGCCTGATAAGTCGTTTTATCTATACCATAAACTAACTTTTCTAATAATTTATCTGAACCTGTTTCACCACTTGGTAATGTAACGGTCACTTTTCCATTTGCCTTACCTTTTATTCGCTCAATACTGATTTCTCCGTATAAGTCGTCTTCTATTAGTAGCTTTCCTCCATATTGACTAGTAGTTTTAGGTTCATAGCGCAAATCTGAATTTTGTTTCGAGGGAAAACCAAATAGTATACTATGAATAAAAGCCATTAAAGTTGTTTTACCTGCTTCATTCTCGCCATAAAATAACTGGACTTGTTCTATGTTTTCAATTTTTTTATCAATCCACTTGCCAAATCCGTAAATTTCTATTGATTTAATTTTCAATTTCATCACTTCCTTCAATAGTTAACACAGATTTAACTTGATTTTTTGCACGTTCAATTATCTTATACCTGTATGAGGAGTCTCTTGAACTAAGCAAATCTGATATTTCTGTGTAGTCAAAAAAAGAGTTTGTTAATTCATTAAACGTTGTTTCTTCTTCCATTTCTAAAAGTGCTTTTTGCCATTCTTCTGAAAAAAGCCGCGTATACTGTTCATTTTCTTTTTTTTCAGCTACCATCTCGATTTGATATATCCAAACAAAATGATCGTCTTGTGCAATTTGCTGTAGAGCTTCTAGCAACTCTCCTTGAGTAATCTTTTTTCTAATACCCTCTAATAACGTTTCTGCGTCTTTTAAATCAATCGAAACAAATAAATTATACGCTGTACTTTTTTTGCACATGACAGCTTGTTGAATAGCAGTATAAACATTATCTAAACTTACTAACCCTTTAATAGATAGTTCAAATTTTTCCCAGCGAATAGTTGCTGTTGGATAAAAATCAATCTGTTCTTTAGTATCTGTTAACGTAACTAACTCACAACCTTTTGGTCCACTTTCTTTACTATTTCGCCCTTGAGTATTGCCTGAATAAATGATTGGAGGATGGGTTGCTAATTGCTGCCGTTTATGAATGTGACCTAAAGCCCAGTAATCATATTGTTTGCTTCTTAACTCTCTTAAAGTAAAAGGGGCATAATTACCATGTTCTGATTCTAACCCTTCTGAAAAACCATGAAGCATACCGATTTGAAAGTCCGCTTCATTATTTTTTTTAGGGTAGTCTTTTATTTTTCTTTCTTTTATCCAACGTTTCATATAACTAAAACCTGTTATAGCAACTTTTTCATTTTTTTTTGTCGTTACCCAATAGGTTTCAGGATTTTCACCAAAAATAATTACATTCTTTGGCATTTCCAAGTGTAACCCCTGGTTTCCTATGTAATCATGGTTACCATGTGATAAATAAACTGGAATCTCTTTTTCATTTAATCGCTCCATTTCATTTCTAAAAAAAGCTTGAGCTTTGACACTACGATCATCACTATCATAAATATCACCAACGAGGCATACAAAATCAACCTTCTTTTCAATAGCTACATTTACTAATTGAGATAGTGACTCAAAGGTCGAACGATAAATTGCTTGCCAAACAAATTCGGGCATTGATTTCAAACCAATAAAAGGACTATCTAAGTGCAAATCAGCACCGTGAATGAATTGAACCATGATTATCCTTCCTTTCTACTAATAAATTACATACTGTTTAATGGGCACATATGTTCCAATATATGTACAAAAAAAGAGCTCACCACTCTTAATTAAAACTAGTGAACTCTTTTTTGTAAAATTAACCCTGGTAGATATCTTGTACTGGTTTCATAATAATACGGTTTAAGTCATCAACTAATGTACTTAATTTTTGTTCTGCATCCATTAAATCTTTAATCAGATTATTTTCACCTGATTTTAAAGCCATTTCTTGTGCTTCATTAATTTCTTCTTCTAAAATTTCTTCACCAGACATTTGTTTTTGTTGTAATTTCATTTGAACCTCTTGAAATTTTTGAAAAACTTCGTTGGCTTCAGAATCAGCTTTCACAGTTGAAAAGGCTACTTTCAAGTCTGAATAAGCTTCCGTTTCTCTTAATTCTTGTTCAAGTTTGTTTGCTGTATCATAAATGTTGTTCATAATCCATACCACTCTCCTGATTTTATTTTCTTGACCGTTATACTATACCATCTCTCACTATTTTTTTCCAATATTCTCATTTTATTCTTAGGAAACTATCAACGATTGTTAAAACGCTCTAACAAATTACCTGTTTTATCTTTCAACTGATTTAGTCCTTCTTTGAATTGTTCTCCCCATTGACCAATATTTTCTTGGAGATTCTCTTGCCATTGAGAAGAGTCGTTTTCTTTTTGTGAATCTACAATTGTTTCGGCACTTGTCGTACCAAATGCAGTTTCAGGTGTTTTTGGGAGGATGTTTTGCATTTGTAATTGAAACAACGGACCTACTCCTGTTGAGCTACCTGTTCCCATATAATGGTTTTCATCGGTTTCATCAAAGCCAATCCACGTAGCAACCACGATATCTGGAGTATATCCTACTGTCCATTGGTCTGTAGTCCCACCAGAATCATTAAAGGTTACTTCTGTACTACCTGTTTTTCCAGCTATCTCATAGCCCTCTGGTGCGTTATTACTAGCTGTTCCATTTGTAAATACACCCAATAGCATACTCGTCATCTTCTCAGCTATTTCAGGCGAAGTGACTTTTTTTGTTTTATGCTCCGTATTATCGACAATTATCGCTCCTGTTGCATCGACAATTTTAGTAATAAAGAACCCTTCGCTACGTAATCCAGCATTTGAAAAAACCGTGTATGCACTAGCCATCTGAAGAGGGGATACTCCTCCTGTTGTGCCACCAAGAGCTAATCCAAGGTACTTGTCTTTTTCTTGAACTGGTATACCGAAATCTTCTACTTTTTTTATTCCTTTTTCCAAACCTATTTGATCTAAAAGCCAAACGGCAGGTGCATTTAAACTTTGAGCTAAAGCTTGATACATTGGAACTTCTCCAGCATAGTTAAGATTATAATTCTCTGGTGTATAATCATCTGAGCCATAAGATTTTTTTTCATCTTTTAAGATAGAATCGATTTCATAACCAGATTCTAAGGCAGGAGTATAAACGGCCAATGGTTTCATAATTGAACCGGGTTGTCGTTTGATTTGAGTCGCTCGATTGAACCCTCTAAAGGTATGTTCACCTCGTCCCCCTATAATAGCATAAATACCGCCAGTTTTAGGGTTCATTGCAACAGAGCCACTTTGTACTAACGTTCCGTCTGAAGCATCAGAAAAAAGCCAATCATTTTCATAGGTTTGATCCATTCTTGATTGATAATTTTGATTTAGTGAGGTATATATTTTATAGCCTTTGTTTAATATCTCCTCTTCATTTAAACCATATTTATTTATGGCTTCTTCAATGACTGCATCAAAATAATAAGGGTACTGATAACCATTATTTTGTTGATAATCGTCCATTAGTTGCAAGGTTTCATTTTTTGCTGCTTCACCTTTTTTTTGTGAAACGCCTTTATTTTTTATTAATAAATCTATGACGATATTACGTCTTGATAGTGCATTATCTAGGTTGTCTCGTGGATTATAGGTAGTTGGTGCTTTTAGCATTCCGGCTATTGTAGCCGCTTCAGTCAAAGAAACATCGCTAGCATTTTTCCCGAAGTATTTATGCGAAGCATCTTCTACTCCCCAAACACCATTGCCAAAATAAGCGTTATTCAAATACATTTCTAATATTTCATTCTTTGTATATTGTTTTTCAATTTCAATCGCTAAAAATAATTCTTTTAGTTTTCTTATTAACGTTTGATCTAGTGTTAAATAAGCATTTTTTGCTAGTTGTTGGCTTATGGTACTGCCGCCACCACTTATCTTTCCTCCATTTAGTACAAAACCTACTGCTGAACGAGCTATCCCGATAACATCAAAGCCTTTATGGTCATAGAATCGTTTATCTTCAGTTGAGATTACCGTTGCCTGGATTGAAGGTGAAATATCATCTAGCGGTATAAATGACCCTTTATGTGAATAAAGCGTACCCGCTTCATCTCCGTCGATATCATATACCGTTGTTGTTTGTTCAAGTCCAGCTTTTAATGTCGAAACGTTTGAGGTTTTTGCTAAATACAATAAATAACTACTACTAAATAAAGAAGCTAATAAAATCATAAGAATGAGGATTTTAGTTGCATGAAACTTTTTCCATATTTTTTTAAAGCTTTTCAGAAATTTTTTAATTTGAGGTTTTAACTTTTGCCATATCGCAGTTAGATAAAATCCAACTTTTTTGAAAAAATCTTTTGCTTTCATTTTTTTAACATCCTTCGTTTTTACTTTTTGATGTTCTTTCAATTTTTCATAGTTGAAGTATATCAACTGTTTTTACGCTTTGAATCCTTCTTAAGTAGGAGATAATTGCGTTATAGCCTTATTATCTCTTTTATTACAAAAAACAGAAGATAAATATGTTTTTTACTTTAACATTTTATCATATTAAGGTAAAGTAAACATATAAGACTTTTTTAAAATTAAATATCCATATCTTTAATAATTAATTTAAAATCAATTAATATTAAGTACTTATTAAATTAAAGTGAGGCGAGGAACTCGGGGAGAAAAAACAAGAAATCATGATTAACTGATCAAAACGACATACATTTAGGCTACAGCTTACTATTGATCCTTATTTATTTTATGGTTTTTTATTCTAAAAGACTTTCTTCAATCCTTAACACATACAGAATAACATTAGTTGAATAATAGTGATAAATTAACAAGGAGGTGAAGCTTGCGTTAGTGTAACGTAAGCATCCATTTGTCAATAACTACTGGTATGATTTTGTTCTTTTTCATTTTATTAATTGCATCTTTATTTGTAATGTCCGAATTTGTGTTAGTCCGTATACGCCCTTCAAGATTGGATTTTCTTATTGAAGATGGCAATAAAAAAGCACAGTTGCTAAAAAACATGACTCAAAAACTTGATACTTATCTATCTGCTACTCAATTGGGTGTCACGGTTACTTCTCTAGCCATTGGTTGGTTAGGCAGTCCAACTTTCGGTCGTTTGTTTGATATGTTATTTACAAATCTTCAATTACCATCTTCTATTTCGAAACTATCTTCTATCATTCTTTCATTTACAGTATTAACTTTTCTTCAAGTAATTATCGGTGAACTTGTTCCAAAAAATATAGCCATCAATCATACTGAAAAAATAGGGTTAATCCTTGCTCGGCCGTTACAATTTTGGTTCAAACTAATGTATCCTATCGTTTTCATTTTGAATAAATTAGCAAATAAAATTTCTCAAGCCATTGGTGTTGCTAATAAAAATGAATTTGGTGAAGGCGTTTCGGAAGAAGAGCTTCGAATTATTATGGGAGAAAGTCTAAAAAGCGGCGAGATAAATAGAGATGAATATCAATTTGTTGAAAACGTCTTTGCTTTTGATGATCGAATGAGTCGTGAAATTATGGTACCAAGAACTGAAATGATCACTGTTTCCACAGACATGTCATTAAAAGAGATTAGTCAACTAGTTAGTGTAAAAGGTTATACTCGATATCCAGTGATTCAAGATGGTGATAAAGATATCGTCATTGGAATATTAAATACGAAAGAAATTTTCGCAGCTTATGTTAATGCTGTTGAAGAAAATAAACCAGATGATTTTAATTTTTCTCACTATATCCGACCTATTATTCGTGTAATTGAAACGGTTCCTATTAAAGAATTATTGGTTAAGATGCAAAAAGAACGCAATCAGATTGCTATTTTGGTCGATGAATACGGTGGTACTAGTGGAATGCTTTCAATGGAAGATATCGTAGAAGAAATAGTAGGAGATATCAGTGATGATTATGAAAGTGTCGAAGAACCTAAGATAAAAAAAGTTGGCGATAACCATTATCGCGTTAGTGCAAGAATGCTTGTTGATGAGATTAATGAACTTTTTGGTTTATCTATTGAAGAGGAAAACGTAGATACTTTGGGCGGTTGGATGTTAAATCAAAAATATGATATTACTGAAGGGGAATCTCTTGTAGAAGGCGCTTATTCCTTTAAAGTAATCAAATCCGGCAGTAGCACCATCGAGACAATCGATATTATTAAAAATAGTAATAACAGTAATAATTACTCAGAATCAGATACTATCCATTAAAAAAGAATTAACCATAAGTTTTATTAGTGCAATTAAAAAGCCTCAGAATCACTATATGAGTGATTCTAAGGCTTTTATTGGTTACAATTGATGCTTAGTGTTTTCACCGACATTCGGCTAATGAGCGCAAGATTTCCTCCTTATTCATTCAGCCATTTACTAGCAAGATCTGTTAGCTCCTCTACAATTTGATCAATTTCTTCTTTGTTTCTTGCATTTGCACCACTTGCTAAAGGATGTCCTCCCCCATGGTGACGTTTAGCAACTTCATTGATAATTGGTCCTTTTGATCGTAAACGACATCTAAAATGCCCTTCTGTTTGCTCAACAAAGATTCCCCAGACTAAAACTCCATCAATCGTTCCAGGAATAGATACAATAGAAGATGTTTCCATATCTGTTACATTAAATGTGTTCAATATCTCTTGAGTTAACAAAATTTTTGCTACCCCAACTTCAGAAATAGTGAGATTTTGCAATATGTAGCCAGTTAATTTAGCTACTTTTTGGGAAACAACATTCATTTGGTTATTTACTTCATTAGGAATAAAATCATTCTCCATTAATTTAGCTGCTATTCTCATTGTATGCGGGGTGGTTGAAGGATATAAGAAGCGTCCAGTATCGCCGACAATGCCTGCATATAATAATCGTGCAGCCTCTTTAGGTAAGGTTAGTTCATCTTGATTCGCTAAATAAAAATCAGCTATTATCTCACTACAACTACTAGCATTGATATTTACTAACTGTACATCTCCATAGATATCATCATTAGGATGATGATCTATTTTAATTAGCATCGAACCGAGTTTATATCTCTCGTCACTAATCCTTGGTGTGTTAGCAGTATCTGTTACGATAACTAGAGATCCTTTATAATCGTCATCGTTAACTTCATCCATCGTTATCAAAAAATCTAAGTCTCCTACTGGTCCCCCAGCTTTAATTATTCTTTTTTTCGGAAAACTCTCTTTTAATATCTCAACAAGTCCGCCTTGTGATCCTAAAGCATCAGGATCTGGACGCATATGGCGGTGTACAATAATCGTATCGTATTTTTTTATCATTTCTAGTATTTCTTTATATGGAAATAATGACATTTGGGCTGACTCCTTTCTAATTTCTTTGCATCATTTGGCAAATCACAATAGCTTTAGCAACTAACACATTTTCAACATACACTTCAATATCAAATTTCGACGAACGTCTACCGATTTCAAAAACTTTGGGTCTAATCTCTAACGTGCTCTCCAATTGAATCATTTTAAAATAATGTAAATCCATCTGTTCAATCAAAGCATCTCTTTTTTGATAAAGCAACAATGAACGCTTTGCACAGCTAGTGATAATCTCGCTCAACACGCCAAAGGAAATGGTCCCTACCGAATCTGTCATCTGTGGCGTTACAGTGAATTTATAAGAAGGGATAGAGTTTTCAACCATTTCTTGCGTTTCACTGCTTAATTCTATTTGTTCATGAATCTGATCAGCAATGGTATCCCCAACTTGTGGTTGTCGCTGTGCAGACTGCATAGCTTTCATGACATCTTGCCTTGAAATAATTCCCATTAACGTTAGATTGTCTTCGACCACCGGCATAACTTCCAACGCATCCCAGATCATAAGATGTCCGACACTAGCCACACTCATATGTGTCTTCACTACTGTAGGATCTTTTGTCATGACGCGCTCAATACTTTGTTGATCAGGTTTTCCAATCATGTCTTTAGCGGCAACAATCCCAACTAAACGTAAATTCTTCCCTACAACAGGAAATCTTGTATGCCCACTTTTCTCATTTAATCGACGATAATCTAATATGGTATCTTCTACATTTAGATGCATTGTTTGGTTAATTTTTGTATAAATATCTCCTACTAAGATAATGTCTTTTTTTATTAGTTGGTCTGTCATAGCACGATTAATCATGGTAGCCACAGTAAATGAGTCATAGCTTGTTCCCATTAACGGCAAGGCTAATTCATTAGCCAACTCAATAATTTCATCGCTTGTTTCAAACCCCCCTGTAATTAAAACAGCAGCTCCACTTTTCAAGGCTAACCTTTGAACACTCTCTCGATTTCCAACAATCATTAAAGATCCAGGCGTAATGTAACGAACAATTGCGTCTTCAGTCATTGCACCAATAATAAATTTGGTTAAAATATTGTTTAGTCCATTCTCTCCTCCGAATATATCGCCTTCAATAATTTTTACAATCTCGCCGTAACTAAGTGTTTCTATACTTTCTTTCATTTTCCTTTCAATTCTAATGGTTCCTACTCGTTGAATAGTCGAAACCAATCCATTATTTTGCGCTTCTTTAATGGCTCTATAGGCTGTTCCTTCACTGACTTTTAAATTCTTAGCGACTAATCGCACAGAAATTTTCTCTCCAACTGGTAAAGTTTCTATATAAGCTAATATTCGTTCGTGTTTAGTCGTCATAGATTACCCTCCAAAAATAGTTGTTTATTAAATTTTTAAAATTTCTCCTACTTTTAAAAATTTCCCTTGTTCTCCAGGTAAACTATTGCAAAAAGCTATAGGGTCTTGTTCAATCAAAGGAAAAGTATTGTAATGAATCGGAACGACTTTTTTAGCTTTCAAGTAATCAGCAGCAATAGCAGCATCTTCTGGACCCATCGTGAAGTTATCTCCGATTGGTAAAAATACCACATCCAAAGGACGATACTGACCTATCAGCTTCATATCAGAAAAGAGAGCAGTATCCCCAGCATGATAAATTGTTTTTCCATCTGAATGGAAAATAATTCCAGCTGCTAATCCAAGTGTCGTAAGCTTGCCATCAATTTCATAAGATGACCCATGAATAGCTTGAGTCATCTTAATTTCTCCAAAATCAAATAGATGCTTTCCTCCCATTTGCATTCCATGCGTTCTTAAGTTTTTTGTTTCAAAAAACTTAGCTATTTCAACAGTCGTAACGATTAAAGCATTTGTTCTTTTTGCAATTTCTTGTGTATCACCGATATGATCCTCATGAGCATGTGTAACAACAATAACATCCGCTACAATTGTTTTCGAATTAAGATTATTTTTTGGATTTCCTGTAATAAATGGGTCAAATAAAATTGTGTATCCTGTATTGGTAACAACTTGTAAAAATGATTGTCCATGCCATGATATCTTCATTATTAAAATCCCCTTTCATTATAACACAACAAAAAAACTGTATTAGTAAATACAGTATACTTTTAGAAAAAAGAAATCAATTTAGGTCAGTTTTTCTTTAGATGCCACTTTTTTTAGTTTTCCCAAAGAGGCAAGACAATGTTTTCAAACGTCAATGGATCAAGCGTTGTAACCGTAATCCCCAATAATCGAATTCCTTTTTTTAGTTGCCCTATTTCATCCCAAATATTTTGAGCATGAAAAAATATTTCTTCGGCATCTTTAATGTAATGAGGTAGTGTATGTCGTTTAGTCACTGTTTCAAAATCAGAATAACGAACCTTTAACACAATCGTTTTTCCATGCTTTTGCTCTTTTCTTAATGAATGTTGGACTTTATTAGATAAGAAACGCAATTCTGCTATAATTTCATTTTCTGTCACTAAATTTTTATTGTACGTGTTTTCCCGCCCAACTGACTTTCTTTCTCTACTAATACGGACTGGTGAATCATCAATCCCTCTAACTTTTCGGTAAAGAGAATAACCCATCTTTCCAAAAGAACGAATCAAATCCATTTCATTTTTTTGGTATAAATCTTCGCCATTAAAAATACCTGAATCATGCATCCGCTCGACAGTCTTCTTTCCTACCCCATAAAATTTTTCGATAGGAAGATTTCTTAAAAAAGTTAGGGCTTCATCCGGTGTGACTACAGTGACTCCAGCTGGCTTTTTAAAATCTGAAGCTAGTTTTGCTATGAATTTATTATAAGATACTCCTGCTGAGCAAGTTAAACGCACACTGTCCCAAACGTCTTTTTGAATAGACTGAGCAATAAAAGTTGCACTTTTCATCTCTTTTTTATTTTCTGTAACATCAAGATAAGCTTCATCTAAAGAAAGCGGTTCAATGATATCCGTATAGTTCAAAAAAATTTCTCGTATTTTTGCTGAAATCTCTCGATATCGCTCATAGTTACCTGAAATAAACACACCCTTAGGACATAATTCATAGGCTTTTTGAGCACTCATTGCAGAGTGCACTCCATATGTCCTTGCAACATAATTAGCCGTTGCAACGACTCCTTTTCCTTTTGTTAAGTTAGGGTGTTTAGCAATGATAATGGGTTGCCCTTTTAATTCTGGGTGATCTCTTTCTTCGACAGAAGCAAAGAAAGCATCCATATCAATGTGAATAATTTTTCTAGATGTATCCTTACTTGGTTCATCAAAACGTACCACTCCAATTTCCACTCTCTTTGCCTCCTTTTCTTATAATTATACGCGAACACATATTTCTATTCAAGATTAGTCATTTATGAAGCAAAAAAAGAATTCGGCTTTTGCGTCGAATTCTTTTTATCTAAATTACCTGAACGTATATATCTGATGCAGCTTTAAAACTTATCTGAATTTTTTTCTGTTCTTTTTCAACTACGATGGATCCTTCATAAGCACCGATAGAATCAATTGTGCAGACATCATTTATTTTAATACCTATAGAGACTAGATAGTCTAACAAGTCTTTTTCATCTGCTACACGTTTTATTCGCACTTTTTGATTTTCTTTTTGTTCAACTAAGGTTTCCAACAAGGGTTCTTTTAGCATACCGTTTTCCCCTGGAATCATTCCTCCATGAGGACATATTTTAGGTGAATTTAAATAATTTTCTAACCGGTTGGTTAATTCAATTGAGGAAACATGCTCTAAAACTTCTGCTTCTGCATGAACTTCATTCCAAGAATACCCAAGGTTTTCAACTAGAAAAACCTCCCACAATCGGTGTTTTCTTATCAATGTGCTAGCTTTACGCAGACCTTTTTCATTAAGTTCTACTCCTTGATAAGGCAATCTTTCAATATAACCCTCTTTTAGTAGTTTAGACATCATTTCGCTAACTGAAGCTGCTGAAACTCCTAATCTCTTTACAATTTCTTTATTATTTATTTTTTTTTCTGTTCCACCAAGTTCATAAATAATTTTCAAATAATCTTCTTTATTAGGTGTCAATTATATCACCAACTTTTCTATTTTTAGGCAAACCTAACTTATTAGTTTAATTATAACTATTTTTAATTTAAAAAGCAATCTTTCCATGGATGGTATTTACACACATCTATAAGTTTGTTTTTTAAAAAAATTGAATAATATCATTTAAACTCGAAAAATTTGTTCGACTATCTGCAAAAAAAAGAATGATACTGTGTTTCCTTTGCATCAGGAACACAGTATCATTCTCTCTTCTATTTAGACTTTCTTGCTACTTATATTTTTAGAATCTAAATTAAACCTATATTTTATTGTTATTTATTCACCATCATAAGCATCAATAATAATTTGGCGTAATTCACTAATTAATGGTTGTTTTGGATTCGCAGTAGTACACTGGTCTAAGAATGCTAGTTCAGCCATGTGATCAACGGTGTCATTTAAAATTTCTTGTGTAACACCTTGGGCCTTCAAATTCATCTCGATACCAACATCTTTACCTAATTTGCTAATTTCAAAGATTAATGACTCCACTAATTCTTCGGTTGTATTTCCTTTGAATCCCATGAAACGAGCAATTTCAGCATAATCTTCGTCTGCTTTGAAGAACTCATATTTAGGGAATAATGCATGTTTTGAAGGATCTTTTGCATTGTAACGGATGACATGAGGCAACAAGATTGCGTTCGTACGTCCATGAGGAATATTGTACTCTCCTCCTATTTTATGAGCAATAGAATGGTTTATTCCTAAAAATGCATTTGCGAATGCCATACCAGCCATAGTAGATGCATTATGCATTTTTTCTCTGGCTTCTTCATTTGCATATGAGTAAGAATTACGTAAGTTTTGGAATACTAATTTAATTGATTGTAAACTTAACCCTTTTGTATAGTCACTTGCCATTACAGAAACATATGATTCAATTGCGTGTGTTAAGACATCCATCCCTGTATCAGCTGTAACAGATTTAGGAACACTCATGACAAATTGTGAATCGATAATAGCAACATCAGGCGTTAACGCATAATCGGCTAAAGGATATTTCACGTGTGTTTCACTATCTGTAATAACTGCAAAAGGTGTTACTTCTGAACCAGTTCCTGATGTAGTAGGGATGCAGACAAATTGAGTTTTATTTAAAGTAGGAATTTTGTACGTTCTTTTACGAATATCTAAAAATTTCTGTTTAGCTCCAAAAAATTCTGTTTCTGGTTTTTCATAAAACAACCACATACCTTTAGCAGCATCCATAGCTGAACCTCCGCCAATAGCGATAATGGTATCAGGTTGGAATTGAATCATAGCTTCTGTTCCAGCCATAACTGTATTTGTTGATGGGTTAGGTTCTACTGCTGAGAATATTTCTATTTGTACACTTTCTTTTCTTTTATTTAATTCAGCAATAACCTTATCTGCATAGCCAAATTCAATCATACCTGGATCACAAACTAAGAATACTTTTTTAATATTTTCCATTTTTTGTAAATATTGAATAGAATACTTTTCGAAATAAATTTTTGATGGTAATTTGAACCATTGCATATGATTTCTACGTTTTGCAATTGTTTTAATATTCATTAAGTTAATAGTAGATACGTTCTTAGATACTGAGTTCTTACCGTATGAACCACATCCAAGCGTTAATGAAGGAATCATGTTATTATACAAATCGCCAATACCACCTTGTGCTGTAGGAGAGTTTACTAAAATACGACAAGCTTTCATTTGTTCTCCATATTTTTTTGCTAGTTCATCATCTAATGTGTGAATTGCTGCAGAGTGACCTAAACCACCTAATTCTAACATTTGTTGAGCTAATGAGAATCCATCTTCAGTTGAAGTTGATTTAAGCATAGCTAAAACTGGAGATAATTTTTCACGTGATAATGGATAATTTTCTCCAACTCCATCTAATTCAGCAATAATTATTTTTGTTCCTTTTGGAACTTTAATTCCTGCAAGATTAGCGATATCTTCTGCAGATTTTCCTACGATAGCTGCATTAACAGCTGTTTTAGTTGGATTCATTACTGCATCTTCAAGTTTTTTTAATTCAGTCGGTTTAATAACATATACCTGATGCTTTATGAACTCTGCTTTTACTTCATCATAAATTTCTTGGTCAACAATAACGGCTTGTTCTGAGGCACAAATCATTCCATTGTCAAATGATTTTGAAGCAATAACATCGTTAACAGCACGTTTAATTTTAGCTGATTTTTCAATATAACTAGGAACATTTCCTGGTCCTACTCCTAAAGCGGGTTTTCCAGTTGAATATGCGGCTTTTACCATTGCTGATCCACCAGTTGCTAAAACGATAGCGATATCTGAATGATTCATCAATAAGTTAGTACCTTCTAAAGAGGGTTGTTTGATCCATTGAATGCAATCTTCAGGAGCTCCTGCTTTAACAGCTGCATTTAAAACAACTTGTGCGGCTGCTTCTGAACATTTTTGAGCACTTGGATGGAAAGCAAAAATAATTGGGTTACGTGTTTTAATAGCAATCAATGCTTTGAATAATGTCGTTGAAGTAGGATTCGTTACAGGAGTTACTCCACAAACGATTCCTACAGGAGTAGCAATTTCAATTAATTGACTTTGTTCATCATCGCTTATGATACCTGCAGTTTTATCATGTTTGATTGTATTCCAGATAGATTCTGTAGCGAACATATTTTTTATACATTTGTCTTCGTAAATTCCTCTACCTGTTTCTTCAACAGCCATTTTAGCTAAAAGCATATGTTCATTTAATCCTGCTAATGCCATTTGGTGACAGATGTGATCAATTTGTTCTTGATTCATCGTTTCTAATGTTGCTAAGGCTTTTTTACCTTTAGTTGTCATTTCATTAATAGCCACTTCGATAGGTAATTTTGTGTCTGCAACCTCGATTGTGTCTTTTTTAACTTTATTCTCTAATTTTGTAGAAGTCATTTTGTATTCCTCCGTTTTTTTATTGTTAACTTATTCACAACCTAATCATAATTCATTCATAATAAAATGTAAAGCTTTTTCCTTCTTTTTATTTTAAAATTAAAAAAAGAACAAAAACCTTTAATAAAACGCTTTCTTTTGTGGATAATACGCTTTGCTATTAATTAATTTTATTTGGTTAGTAAAAATTCATTTGATATTGATTTCACAATGAATACAATAAAAGATTTATTTATTGTTGTACTATCTGAAAACAAGTCTGGTAAAAATTGATTTATCTTCCATAATATTGATCTAAAAACATATTCTTATTGCCTTTTTTTAATTTACATCGTGATTCACTACTTTTTTTATTTTAAATTTATTGGTTTAAAAAATACACCTCAAAAATTAGATTGGTTCTCTAACTTTTGAGGTGTAGTATATACTTCAATAGAATTGGTTTTATTATACCTATATTTATAATAAATCATTTATATCCATATCTTCTAATGAATCTATCGGAGAAATCAATACTTCAACAGATGCAAAATCTAAATAATCATTCGGTGTTAATTGCATGATGTGTTGAATTTGTTGATAGTAATGAGTGGGTGTATTCCTTTTCCAAGAAAATAAAGTTAGGTAACGCCATAGATCCTCTTGGGATATTTGTCCATATCCTAATAACTGGAATTCTGTTATCTTTAAGTCCAACCATGGTTCAATTTTTTTATATAAAGAAAATGAATGCTCATTCATTCTAAACACCTCTATTTCTGAAAAAAATAATTATACTTTATTGTCGATTTTAGATTAAGATAAAAAACAAAAGAAAAGATTAAAACCTTCTCTTTTGTTTATTCAGTCGTGAAGTTTTTATCTGTTTAATTCATTATCTTCTGGTTCAGCTTCAAAGGTTTCAATTGTTGAAGCTACTGCTAAATCTTTAATACGAGCAATTGCGCGCCTTTCAAAAGTTAAAAAGATTCCTTCGCAATTTATGACTACTGTTTTATCTGTTTCATTGAGTTCGTCAATTACTCCATGTAAGCCACCTATTGTCACAACACCGTCACCTTTTTTCATTGAAGACAACATATTTTTTGTTTTGTCTGCCGCCTTTTTTTGTGGTCTAATCATCATGAAATACATTAAGCCCATAATTGCAGCAAACGGTAACACACTATAAAGAAATTCCATTACTTCACTCCATTCTATATTTTAAAACTATCTCTCAGTATTTACTGTACCAAAACTTACTCGTTAGTACCACTTATTTTTTTATTAAGTTTTAGAAGTTTTTTGCATTTGGTTTGTTGTAACCATATTCTTCAAAAAAACTTTCTCTATATTCTAATAAATTATCATCCCTGATTGCTTGTCTAACATCTTTCATTACATTTAATAAAAAATAAAGATTGTGGTAGCTTGTTAATCGTAACCCAAAAGTTTCATCTGCTTTGATCAAATGACGGATATATGCTCGGCTATAATTCTTACAGGTATAGCAGTCACATTTTGGATCTAATGGCCCAAAATCACGCTCATACTGTGCGTTTTTGATGACTACTCGTCCTTGACTAGTCATAACAGTACCGTTCCTTGCTATTCTGGTTGGCAAGACACAATCAAACATGTCTACTCCCCGTATCACTCCATCAATTAATGAATCAGCCGTTCCAACGCCCATTAAGTAGCGTGGCTTATTTTCTGGTATCAAAGGTGTAGTGTATTCAAGTACTTCGTTCATTGATTGCTTAGGCTCTCCTACTGATAACCCTCCAATTGAATAGCCAGGGAAGTCCATTGCAACAAGTTCCTTAGCGCTTTGTTGGCGTAATTCTTTGTATCCTGCTCCTTGAATAATTCCAAAAAGACCTTGACTATTAGGCTTAGCGTGGGCCATTAAGCCGCGCTCTGCCCAACGTGTCGTACGTTCTACAGATTTTTTTACATAGTCAAAACTTTCATCAAATGGTGGGCACTCATCCAAACTCATCATAATATCCGGCCCTAATTTATTTTGAATTTGAATAGCTTTCTCCGGTGAAAGAAACATTTTAGACCCGTTTAAATGATTTCTAAAATGAACCCCTTTTTCTTCAATTTGTCGCAGATCACTTAAAGAAAAGACTTGAAATCCACCTGAATCGGTTAATATCCCTTTGTCCCAATTCATAAATTTATGCAGTCCACCTGCTTCTTCCACGATATCTTCACCAGGTCTGAGCCACAAATGATAGGTATTACTTAAAATAATACTAGCTCCCATTGACTCAAGTTCTTCTGGAGCAATACTTTTAACGGTTGCCAAAGTCCCTACGGGCATGAACATAGGCGTTTGGAATGTTCCGTGAGGAGTGATAATTTCTCCTAGACGAGCCCCTGTATGTTTTTCTTTTTTTATTAATCGATATTTAATTGCTGGTTCCGACATAGTTATTTTCCTACTTTCGTTATACTTTAAAATCATTAAGCTCATTAGCTAAAATTTATTAACTTACTAACTATACTAATGTTTTTATTATTTTGCAAATTCATTTATAAAAAGAAAGCATATCATTTGTAAGCGATATCTTTATGTGGTATATTATGAGTGTAAAGAGAGATGCAAGTATGGGTGAACGAAAGAGTTTCTTAGTTGTTTAGATTCAAAGAAACAATTAATTCAACATTTTGTTTTGGTTTACCAGATTCACATTTCTTTGAGCAAGACCCTTAAACGTTTTGTAACATGAACAAGCAATTAGATTAAAAAAACATTTTTCAAATCAAAAAAGATTCTCTTAATTAAGTGTTACGAATAAAGTGAAGTAAGATGTATGTCGTTTTTAAAAGAAATTCAGTAGTTAAAGTTTAACCTGTTTAAATAGTCAAATAGTTCACTCATACCTCTCTTAAAACAAAAGAGAAGTTGGCGTTTTTTAGCCGGCTTCTCTTTTTTTATTTTATTTATATTTAAATCATATGCAACCATTAATTATTTTACGAACATAGCATCACCAAAACTAAAGAATCGATACTGTTCTTTTACCGCATGAGCATATGCTTCCAAAACTTTCTCTCTTCCTGCAAAAGCACTAACCAACATCACTAGTGTTGATTTTGGAAGATGAAAATTTGTTAGAAAAGCATCTACAATTTTAAATTCATACCCTGGAGAAATAAAAATAGTAGTCCAACCACTAGCTGCTTTAATTTCACCGTTAAACTTAGTACCTATTGTTTCAAGCGTACGAATCGAAGTTGTACCCACCGCTATAATTTTTCCTCCAGTAGCTTTTACTTTGTTTAACTGATCGGCAGCCTCATTGGACAATCGATAGAATTCAGAGTGCATCTCATGGTCTTCAATTGAATCAACGCTTACTGGCCTAAACGTACCTAAACCAACGTGAAGTGTTAAGAATACAAGTTTAACCCCTTTTGCTTTAATTTCTTCTAATAACTCTTGTGTAAAATGAAGTCCAGCAGTCGGAGCTGCAGCAGATCCGTTCTCTTTCGCGTAAACTGTTTGATACCGTTCATTGTCTTCTAAGCGTTCTTTTATATACGGAGGCAATGGCATTTCGCCAAGCGATTCTAATACTTCTAGAAAAATCCCTTCGTAATAAAATTCAATAATTCGACCACCATGGTCTAACTCTTCTTTTACGACAGCTTCTAAACGACCATCACCAAATGAAATTTTCGTTCCTATTTTTGCTCTTTTTGCAGGTTTAACCAATGTTTCCCATTGATCGTCAGCAGTATTTTTTAACAACAATACTTCTAAGTGTCCACCAGTTTCAGGTTTCACTCCATGAAGTCTAGCTGGCAATACACGCGTATCATTCATAACTAACGCATCACCAGCCTCTAGTTCATTTAAAATAGCTGGAAAGTATTCGTCTTTTATCTCGCCATTTTGTTTATTTAGCAGCAATAGCTTTGAGCCAGAGCGATCTTCTAATGGAGTTTGTGCAATTAACTCCTCGGGTAATTCAAAATCAAAATCATTTGTTGATAACATAACTAAACGCCCCTGTCTCTAATTGTTTGTAGGAGGATAACCTAAATGGTCAAAACCTAGCTGTGTAACAATTCTACCACGTGGCGTCCGCTGAATAAAGCCCATCTGCAATAAATAAGGTTCCACCATGTCCTCAATTGTTTCCATTTCTTCTCCAATATTAGCTGCAATTGTTGACAGTCCTACTGGTCCACCTTTGTAAACTTCAATCATTGTTCTGACCATTTTTTGATCGACAAAATCCAAGCCTTTTTGATCTACTCTTAGCATAGTTAAGGCCTCATCTGCACTCTTTTTATCTACCACGCCATTTGATTGCACTTGGGCATAATCCCTTACCCTTTTCAACAAACGATTAGCTACACGCGGGGTGCCTCTTGATCTTCTTGCAATTTCTAATGCACCATCGACATGTATCTCCGTTTGAAAAACATCAGCAGAACGAATAACAATATCACTTAAATCTGCTACTGTATAATATTCCATATGTGAAACAATTCCAAAACGATCTCGTAAAGGGGCTGATAACATGCCTGCTCGTGTTGTTGCTCCTATCAACGTAAAAGGGGGCAACGGAAAATGAATTGGATGGGCTGTTGGCCCTTGACCAACAATAATATCAACAAAATAATCTTCCATTGCTGAATAGAGTATCTCTTCTACCATTCGTGGCATTCTATGAATTTCATCAATAAATAAAACATCGCCGGCCTCTAATTCACTTAATAATGCAACTAAATCCCCTGCTTTTTCAATTGCTGGACCGCTAGTCGTACGTATATTGACATCCATTTCATTTGATATGACCATTGCCATTGTTGTTTTGCCTAGTCCAGGTGGTCCATATAATAGAACGTGGTCTAAAGCTTCTTCACGGTTTTTAGCAGCCGCAATATAAATTCCTAGTTCTAATTTTAATTTTGATTGTCCAATATATTGATTTAAACGTTGAGGACGCAATTTTTTTTCGATAGATAATTCATCTAAACTGTCGCTTTCCCCTGAGATAATGCGTTCTTGGTCAGACATTTTTATTCACCTCTTTTTTTTACAGCATTTTTATTTTTTCATCAATAAACGTAATGCTTCTCTTAAGTAAGCATCTGTTGTATCTTTATTCATTTTGCGAATTTCTGGTTCAACTTTTTTGATTTCTCTTGCACTATACCCGAGAGCAACTAAAGCTTCAACTGCTTCATTAACAGGTCCTTGTTTATGAGACAAACTCAAGTGCTGTTGAATCGCTCCCACAACTGGCGAACTGATTATTTCTAAGTCGTCAAGTTTACCTTTTAAGTCTAAAATAATTTGAGCAGCTGTTTTTTTACCCACTCCCGGAAACTTCATTAAATATGAGGCCTCTTCGTTTTCGATAGCTTGCACTAAACCTGAATGGTCATCATTAGCTAATATAGCTAATCCACTTTTAGGTCCAATTCCTGATACACTAATTAATTTTAAGTACAACTGTTTTTCGTTATAGTCTTTAAATCCATATAGAGTGATAGCATCTTCTCGGACAGCTTGATGAATATAAAGAGTTGTTTCTTGATTTAATTGGTTAGAAAACCGAAATGGATTTGCTATGTATAACAAATAACCTATTCCATTTAATTCTAGCACGATATAGGCAGGACCAATAAAAGTAACCATGCCCTTAAGGTATTCATACATCATTTTAGCTCCATTCGTTCAAATATCCAAGGTACTTGACAAGTACACCTGTTCCCTTTTCATTCTAACATATTTAAACATTTAAAAGAAAGTTCTAAAATCATTTATCTCATTTCATAATTATCTTGAACAAACCAAAAAATCCTTCACTCGATTAAATGGAGTGAAGAATTTTTTGAATTAAGACTAGTTGAACAATAGATTTTTTAAAATTTGTTAATTAAAAATTTTTAAATATGAACTATAACCTTCTTGTTCTAGTTGTTCTTTTGGAACAAACCGTAAAGCAGCAGAATTGATGCAATAACGCAATCCGCCTTCTTCAGGTGGCCCATCATTAAAAACATGGCCTAAATGAGAATCCGCTTCTTGGCTGCGTACTTCCGTTCTTTTCATACCTAATAATTTACGATCTGTTTTTTCAATCACTTCTTTGGAATCAATAGGCTTTGTAAAAGACGGCCAACCGCATCCAGCATCGTATTTATCTGTTGAAGAAAATAACGGTTTTCCACTTACTACGTCGACAAAAATACCGTCATCATAAAAGGCATCATACTCTCCAGTAAAAGGTCTTTCTGTTGCTTCGTTTTGGGTTACTTCATATTGAATGGGTGTCAGTCTTTTTTTCAATTCGTCTTTTTTTACATCTTTCATACATACACTCCTATTCTATGCTAAAAATATTCTTAAATCAGACGGTTTTTCTTTGCTTAGCAGCAGAAGTTAACATTTATTCCTTAATTTATCTTATCGTATATCAAACAAAGCTTCAAGTTATCCGCTTACTCTAAAACATAAACCTGTTAGTGAGAATCTTGAATCCGTTTGAACATTTTCTCCATATCGTTATTCGTGAAGCGAATCAATACAGGGCGACCGTGAGGACAATTATAAGGATTTTTAGTTTTAGTTAAATCCTTTAATAAAGAACGTGCTTCTGCGTCATTTAAGTGATGATTAGCTTTTATGGATCCTTTACAACTCATCATAATAGCTGTAGCTTCACGAAACTTTGCCACATCCACTTTACCTTTTTCTAACAATAAATCAATTAAGTCTTTAGCTATCTGCTCTTCTGCTCCTTTATCAAACCACACCGGATGACTTCTCAACAAAAAACTATTTTGCCCGAAAGCCTCTAAGTGAATGCCAATCTCTTCAAGAGCCTGCTGATTTTCTTTAATTTTAATAGTATCACTATTAGGGTAATCCAATAAAATAGGCACTAATAATTCTTGCAAATCTGTGCTTACTTCACCAATCTTTTTCCGGAAATATTCGTATTTGATTCTTTCTTGTGCCGCATGTTGATCTAAGATATATAATCCTTCTTCATTTTGTGCAAACAAATAGGTTCCATGCATTTGTCCAATATATTCTAATGAAGGCAAATTAATTTTTTCAGGTAAGTCCATTTTCTTAGCTTCCATTAGTTTTTCGGCTGTTTGAAGGTAAGGTGCCTGATGTTGAGATAATAAAGCAACTTGTAAACTAGATTTGTCTTCTTGATTATTCAAAGAGTCAGGCTCATTTAAAATAAAAGTCTCATTCTCGTCCTCATCTGCTGGTTTAGATTGCAAATTATTAAATTCTTCATTTTTTTGATTAGAGAAAAATCGAGTTTTTGGTGTTTCCCAAAGATCATGATAAGTCGCTGCTTTTTCAGGTTTATTGCTTTGATTGATTGAATCATCAGAAAAATTTAGTTTTGTTTGTTCATCAGAGTTGTACGTCTGATCCGTTTGTTTTTTGAAATTTAAATTAGCTATTGCATCCGGTATTAACTGCTCGTTACTTAAACACTGGTGAATAGCTAATTCAATTAACGCCATCAATTCTTTTTCTTTGCTAATCCTTATTTCTTGTTTAGTCGGGTGAACGTTAACATCCATCAATAATGGATCTGTTGTAATTTCAATAACAGCAATTGGGAAACGACCGACCATAAGTTTCGAACGATAGCCAGCAACAATAGCTTTATTCAATAAATAATTTTTAATATAACGTCCATTAATAATAATAGAAAGATAGTTACGACTTGCTCTTGTCATTTCTGGTAGTGATATATACCCACTGATCTGAAAATCTAAATCTTTTCCGTCTATTTTACGCATTTTTTTAGCCAAAGCCACACCATAAATCCCTGCTAACGTTTGTTTTAAATCACCATTGCCAGCGGTTCTCATTAATTGGTTCTCATCATGAACCAACCTAAATGCTATGTCAGGATGGCTAATAGCCATTCTATTGACGATATCTGTTATATTAGCAAGCTCAGTTTGGATTGTTTTTACATACTTTAAGCGAGCAGGTGTATTAAAAAACAAATTCTCTACCGTTATTGTAGTTCCTTTCCTGGACTGAGCAGAACGTTCTTCTATTAGTTTACCGCCTCTTAAATAGACGAAAGCCCCTTCTTGCTCTCCAGTTGAGGTTTCCAATGTAACTTCAGAAACAGAAGCAATACTTGGCAAAGCTTCGCCTCTAAATCCTAATGTACGAATTCTAAATAAATCATCACGCGAATAAATCTTACTTGTCGCATGTCGCTTAAAAGCATTTAACACTTCTTCTGATGAAATTCCTTCTCCATTATCGATTATCTTAATTTTTTTAAGTCCAGCCTCTTCAATTAAAATTTCGATTTGGGTACTGCCTGCATCAATTGCATTTTCAATCAGTTCTTTCACAACGGAAGCTGGTCGTTCGATCACTTCCCCAGCTGCAATTTGATTCGTTAATAGTTCGGAAAGTTCTTGAATTTTCGCCATTTTTTTCTGTTCCTTTCTGTCTATTTTTTACATTATTCTTTAGTCAAGCTGCTGTTGGAGGTTATGCAATACATTTAAGGCTTCTAAAGGAGTCATCGTTAATAGATTTAATTCAGTTAATGTTTTTACAATAGAAACTTCTTTTTCATCTACTATTCCAAACAAGGATAATTGCTCTTCTTTTTCTATTTCTTTATTTTTTCTGGATTTTGTTTTATCTGTATTCTTCGTTTCTTGACCTGTTGATTCTAATAATAATTTTTCTTTCTTTTCCAGACGTTCTAAAATTACCGTTGCTCTCGTTAACAAGTTCTTGGGCAACCCAGCCAGCTTAGCTACGTGTATCCCATAACTCTTATCAGCCGCTCCTGGTAGCATTTTGTGTAAAAAGATCAATTCTCCATCTTCTTCTATAGCCCCTACATGCGTGTTTACTAACCCTTTTAACTCCTCATCCAATACCGTCAATTCATGATAATGAGTAGAAAACAATGTTTTTCCGTGGACATGATTATGGATGTATTCAATAATGGCCTCTGCCAAAGCCATACCATCAAATGTAGCTGTTCCTCTACCAATCTCATCAAATAAAATCAGACTATGTTGAGTAGCATGACGTAGCGCTTGATTAGCTTCTATCATTTCAACCATAAACGTACTTTGCCCAGAAATTAAATCATCCGCTGCTCCAATACGAGTGAAAATCCGATCAAATATTGGTAATTTAGCTGATTGAGCAGGAACAAAGCAACCCATCTGAGCCATAATGACCGTTAAGGCTAGCTGACGCATATACGTGCTTTTTCCGGACATATTTGGACCCGTTATCAACATAATCTCTGTCTGCTCGTTCATTTCAACACTATTGGGCACATAAGTCTGTTGGCCTAGTACTTTTTCTACAACCGGGTGTCGACCGTCCTTAAGTACCAGTTCTCTACTATCGAAAGTCAACTCTGGTCTTACGTAGTGGTATTTCTCACTAATTGTAGCGAAACTTTGCAGGACGTCAATAGTTGCTACTGTCTTAGCCAACAATTGCAGTCTATCAATATATTGCTTAACCTCGTCTCTCACTTTGGTAAACAATTCATATTCTAAAGCTAATGACTTTTCTTCTGCTTCCAAAATGAGTGTTTCTTTTTCTTTTAATTCAGGTGTAATGAATCGTTCAGCATTGGCTAAAGTTTGCTTACGCTCATATAACCCTTCCGGTAGGGAAGCTAGATTAGATTTAGTTATTTCGATATAATAGCCAAATACTCGATTATAACCAATTTTCAAAGTTTTGATGCCTGTTTTTTGGCGTTCTTGAGCTTCTAGTTGAGCGATCCATAGCTTACCATTTTTCATAGCATCTCGATAACAATCTAGTTGCTCATCAAATCCATCTTTAATAACATTCCCATCTTTCAAAAAAAGAGGCGCATCTAAATCAACAGCACGTTCTATTAACTCCACAGCCTCAGGAACATCATCTAAATTAGTCAGTAAGGTATCCCATTCGTTCTTGTTTATTAAAGCGATAATTTGCTTCAATAGTGGGATTTGTGATAAAGAACTTTTCAATTGAAGCAAATCTCGACCATTAACGTTTCCGAATGCTACTCTTCCAGCTAAACGTTCTAAATCGTACACTTTTGTTAAAGCTTCATTTAAATCGGTTCGTTCAAAGAAATGATTAATTAGACTTTCTACAACATCTTGACGTCTTTTTATAGCCTGTTCTTGAATTAGAGGTCGATCAATCCATTGCTTCATTAACCGGCCACCCATAGCCGTTTTAGTTTCATCTAAAAGCCAAAGTAAGGTTCCTTTTTTTTGACCAGTTCTGATAGAAGAAGCTAACTCTAAGTTATGTTTTGAATAATGATCCATTTTTAAAAAGTGTTCTGGGATATATACTTCTGCCTTTTGTAAATGAGTCAAATTTCTTTTTTGAGTTACTGCTAAATAAGACAACAACATTTTTATAGCTGAAATAATGTGCTCATCCTCTACTTCACTAGACAAATAAGATAATGAAGCATTCTCATCGCTACTTTGTTGCGTTGATATCATGACACCTAACTTCATTTGTAATTCAGTTTGTAAATCAAGACTTTCAGCTTCTTCAAAAACAACTTCTTTTGTTTTTAAGCTACTTAATTCATTGATTACTTCTTCCACAGAAGATAACTGGGTAGCTTTTAGTTCTCCGGTACTTAAATCAGCATAGGCTAAGTTAAATTGGTTGGTATTCGTTACCAAAATTGCAGCCAAATAATTGTTAGATTTTGCATCCATATTTTTTGACTCTATCGCCGTTCCAGGTGTGATTAATTGAACGACTTCTCGTTTGACCATTCCCTTAGCAGTTTTCGGATCTTCTACTTGTTCACAAATAGCTACTTTAAAGCCTTTTTCAATTAATACATCAATATATCCCCTGGCTGCATGATAAGGTACTCCGCACATCGGTATAGGATTCTCTGCATTGCGATTGCGACTAGTTAATGTAACTTCCAATAGTTGAGAAGCTTTTATCGCATCTTCATTGAACATCTCATAGAAATCACCTAAGCGATAAAATAAAAACGCATCCGGATATTGTTTTTTAATCCCTAAATATTGTACCATCATAGGTGTATGTTCTGTTTTTTGTGGCATGCTTATTTCCTTCCTCACTTTACCCTTTTTAATAGATTATACTTATTAAAAATCATTCCCAAATGGACGATCATCATTAATAACAATATTTTCAATTTTTTTTGCTGCTCCCGTTAAATCATCAATTTCGATAAAACAACCTGATAATAATTTACGTCCTTCCTTAGGCACCTCGAAGCGTGTTGGCATCTGAGTCAAAAAGCGATTAATAACTGATTCACGTTTCATTCCTAAAATTTCATCATACGGACCGGTCATGCCCACATCGGTTAAGTAGGCTGTACCGGCGGGTAAAATACGGGCATCATTAGTTTGTACGTGTGTATGTGTTCCAACTACTGCGGAAACTCTACCATCAAGGTACCATCCTAATGCTTGTTTTTCACTGGTTGTTTCAGCATGGAAATCAACAAATATCAAAGGAGTCCGTTGGCTCGCTTCTTCAACTAATTCATCCGCTTTTCTAAATGGATCATCTACATCTGACATAAATACTCGACCAATAAGATTGATAACAGCTAACTCCAATTGATTTACTTTAATATAAGCAATACCATTCCCAAGTGTTCCTTCAGGGTAATTTGCTGGACGAATCATTTTTTTCGCATCCTTAATAAATTCAAAAATTTCACGGTTGTCCCATGTATGATTTCCCATAGTAACAATATCTACTCCATCTTGGAGAAACCCTTTATAGATTTTTTCAGTAATGCCTCTTCCTGCTGCTGCATTTTCACCATTTAAAATAGTTACTTGTGGTTTGTATTGTTGTTTTAATTTGTGTAAATGATCATGAACCATTTCTCGTCCCATAGATCCTACAACATCACCAATGAATAATAATCTCATTTCTATTGCCTCTTCTCTAGATAATTGCATTCAAACCATTTTAACAATAATTCGTAGTAAAGAAAAGCTACGACATGCTTCCATTGATTCTTCTTTTATCTTTTTACCATTAAAAAAAATACGAAAAGAATGAAAATCATTCGTTTCGTATCTTTTTAAGTTCATTTCTGTTTGAAGCTACCTATTTTGCATATTCAACTGCTCGTATTTCACGAATAACGGTTACTTTAATATGTCCTGGATAATCTAACTCATCCTCAATCATATTTCGAACATCCCGAGCTAAATTGATAGCTTCTAGATCATCAACTGTATCTGGTTTAACCATGATTCTTATTTCGCGACCAGCTTGAATAGCATAACTCTGTTCTACACCTTCAAAGCTATTAGAAATATTTTCTAATTTTTCAAGACGATGAATATAATTTTCAAGTGATTCACTTCTAGCTCCTGGTCTAGCGGCAGATAAAGCATCTGAAGCTGCTACTAAGACTGAAATAACAGAAGTTGCTTCAACATCTCCATGATGAGAGGCAATTGCATTAATCACTGTTTCGTTTTCTTTGTAACGCATAGCGATTTCTGCACCAATTTCTACATGAGAACCTTCTACTTCATGGTCTAACGCTTTACCGATATCATGAAGTAGTCCTGCACGTTTAGCTAAGGTCACGTCTTCTCCTAATTCAGCGGCAAGTACTCCTGCTAACTTAGCGACTTCAATCGAATGTTGCAAGACATTTTGTCCATAACTTGTTCTGAAACGTAAACGTCCCAATATTTTTATAATGTCAGGGTGAATAGAATGTACTCCGACTTCGAATGTTGCTTGTTCACCAATTTCGCGGATTCGTTCATCCATTTCTTTACGTGATTTCTCTACCATTTCTTCAATGCGGGCAGGATGAATTCTTCCATCTTGAATTAGTTTCTCAAGTGTCATACGGGCAATCTCACGACGAATCGGATCAAATCCACTTAAAATGACTGCTTCTGGTGTATCATCAATAATTAAATCGATCCCAGTCAACGTTTCAAGAGCTCGTATATTACGACCCTCACGTCCAATAATACGACCTTTCATCTCATCATTCGGTAGAGATACGACTGAAACCGTAGATTCAGAAACCTGATCTGCAGCACTTCTTTGAATGGCTAAAGCAATCAATTCGCGTGCACGACGATCTCCTTCTTCTTTAGCTTTTTCTTCAGAATGTTTAACCATAACAGCCAATTCATGAGACAACTGTTCTTCTGTCTCTTCTATAATAATATGTTTAGCATCTTCTCGTGAAAGAGCAGCTACATTTTCTAATTCTGTTTCTTGTTGTTCAACTAGCTTTCTTGCTTGGATCTCCAAATCGTCCAATAGTTGTTGTCTTGAACCTAATTTCTCTTCTTTTGCTTCAAGTGTCCGTTCACGTTTTTCTAAGCTGTCATTTTTACGGTCAATGTTATCTTCACGCTGTACTAACCGATTTTCTTGTCTTAGAATCTCATTTCTTCTTTCTTTCAGCTCAGTTTCAATTTCAGTTCTATATTTGTAGTTTTCTTCCCTCGCTTCTAACATCGCTTCCTTTTTCATGGTTTCTGCTTCTCTATAAGCTTCATCCAATATTCCAGTTGCAGTGTTCCTAGCACCAGCCAATTCTTTTTCATGTTTTGATTTGCGGATGGCATACCCTACAAAAAGACCGACAACTAAAGTAACGATAGCGAAGGCTATACTGTTAAAATTCATTCTTCCACCTCCGTATCTTATTTAATTTGTCATTTCCTATTTATCAATTATCAATTATCAATTATCTGGTAGAACTTCGTAACTTTTTTACCAATAAAACCTACCTGTTATCTAAAGATAAAGTAAAGGATATTCTAATTTTAATTGTCTACACGGGACATGTCAACTTAATAATAGTTTTTGAGGGTGATTATGCTACTTTTGTCCATTAAATGAGAACGTTATCTTATATATTTCTCATTCTTCACCTTTTTTTCTTTTAAAAAAAAAAAAAGAAGCTGAACCGGTACAACCCGTCCTAGCTTCTTTTTAGGCCTTTTTTTAAATAGGTTTTATTTTCCTTCAGTTAAAATCGGTTTACTTTTTTTTTCTGAAGTTGAATCAGTTTTCTTTTTTTCTTTTTCTTTATCTTTTTCATCTGTATTTTCCTCAGCCTCACCTATACCATAAGCTGCACGTACTTTTTTCTCGATTTCGGCTCTTAACTCAGGGTGATCTATGAAGTAACGTTTTGCATTTTCTCGTCCTTGTCCAATTCGTTCCCCCTTATAAGAGTACCAAGCTCCCGCTTTGTCTATAATATCTTTTTCTGATCCCATATCCACGAGTTCTCCAACTTGTGAAATTCCTTCTCCATACATAATATCAACTTCTGCTATTCTGAATGGTGGGGCTACTTTATTCTTCACTACTTTTATCTTTGTACGATTTCCCATAATATCCGTACCTTGTTTGATTTGTTCTGCACGTCTTACTTCTAAACGAATCGTTGCATAAAATTTAAGAGCACGTCCACCTGGTGTAATTTCAGGATTACCAAACATAACTCCAACTTTTTCACGAATCTGATTAATGAATAAAGCAATTGTTTTCGTTTTGTTAATTGAACCAGATAATTTACGAAGAGCTTGAGACATTAAACGAGCTTGTAAACCAACGTGACTGTCTCCCATTTCACCTTCAATTTCTGCACGGGGAACTAATGCCGCCACTGAATCAATAACAACAATATCTACAGCACCACTTGAAACTAACGCATCCGCAATCTCTAATCCTTGTTCACCTGTATCTGGTTGTGACAATAGTAACTCATCAATATCTACACCTAATGCGGCTGCATACTTAGGATCTAGTGCATTTTCAGCGTCAATAAATGCAGCAATTCCACCTTGTTTTTGAACTTCAGCTACAGCATGCAACGCTACTGTAGTTTTACCAGAACTTTCTGGTCCATATACTTCTATGATTCTCCCTCTTGGGAAACCACCAACTCCTAGCGCTACATCCAACGCTAATGAACCACTTGGAATAGTTGAAATACGAGTATCCACTTTTTCTCCTAACTTCATAACTGAGCCTTTACCAAAGTTCTTTTCAATTTTTTTCAATGCTAATTCTAATGCTTGTTTACGGTCTTCTGCCATTGTATGTCCTCCTAAATTGTTTTTTATTGCTATCAATTTACATAATTAATTTTATTTTATAGGTCTGTCAACATCCATCATACTTTCTTTTTTTATAAAATGCAAGAAGAAACCGAACAAACATTCGGTGCGCTATCTAATCCATTTCTCACTGAGTCCAATGGACTTTTCCATTAATCTGCTTGTCCAATAATTCTCGATAAATTAGATCTAATCCTGCTAGAACTGAAAGTTCCCGATTATTATTTCTATCTTTTTCAAAATGAAAACATTTTGCATACGGACGCTCATTTTTGATTGCTATACCTATCCAAACTGTACCAGGTTTTTTATTCTCTAACTTTAATGGACCAGCTACACCAGTAAAAGAAATTCCAATATCTGTGTTGAACTGACTTTTGACCTGTTCGGCCATCTTAATGGCACATTGGCTACTGACAACTCCGAATTGATCCATCATTTTTTGATTGATACCGAGTATCTCTTTTTTTATACGATTGCTATAAGTGACCAATCCACCTTCAAAAAATTCTGAAGCACCAGATATAGATGTTACCGTACTCTGAAAAGCTCCTCCTGTTAAACTCTCAGCTGCTGATAATGTCAATTCTCTCTCTTTCATTACTTTACTGACTACTTCAGCTAAACTTGTGTCATCTCCATAGCCATATAAGTAGTCTCCAGCGCGTTCTCTTATTATTACCTCTAAGTTATCCAACTTTTTTTCGCACTCGATTTCAGACCTTCCATTGGCCGTTAAGCGCAAGCTCACTTCATGCTTACCTGCATAAGAAGCTAACGTAGGATTTGCTTGTTTTTCAATCAAATCCTCCAACAATGTAACTAGACGCGATTCACCTATTCCATAAAAGCGTAAAATCTTCGATAGCAAAACAGTTTCATTTGCTGTTTGCTTCAGTAGCAATGGTTTTGCTTCTTGCTCAAACATTCTCTCTAATTCGTGTGGCGGTCCTGGCAGCAACAAATAAAAACAATTTTCCATTTTTAAAAACATGCCTGCAGCCATACCATTATTATTTTTTAAAACACTTGAATTTTTGATTACTAATGCTTGAAGTTCATTGTTTTCAGACATAGGGCGATTTTTTTGTTCGTGGAACTTTATAATTTTTTCCATAGTCTTTTCGTGCCGTACCAATTGTTTTCCAAGATGCTTTGCTAAAATTTGTTTTGTCATATCATCTTTTGTTGGACCTAAGCCTCCCGTTAAAACAACCAAATCGCTTCTTTCTTCAGCAAATTGTATGGCTTCTTCTAATCTTTCTGCATTATCTCCTACAACAGATTGATGATAAACTTCAATACCTAATGTTGCTAACTCTTTCGATAAAAATGTTGCATTTGTATTCACTACTTGTCCTAACAATAGTTCTGTCCCGACAGCAATTATTTCAGCATTCATCTTTTTCTCCTCACTTATAGTCAATATACGCTTGTTGACGGTCTTCTATTTTTTTTATTAGATCATAAAATCATTATTGAAATAAGATAGATTCTCATTACCATTCCACAGTATCTAAAATAGGCTGAGACGACTGTCCCAACCTATTTTTAAAGACACGTATGATTACACCGAAGAAGGTTACATGGAACCTTTAAAGATACTGCTATTTTTCACAAAATAATCGATTCCTGAATAAATAGTAAAAAACAAACAGATATACAACATGATATCAGCTAAAGGAATACCTAAACCTTCAAAAGGTAAATTATCTACCAATAACAAAATAATGGCAATCATTTGAGTCATGGTCTTAATTTTACCTGGCCATGCTGCCGCCAGGACTGTTCCTCCTTGTTCAACTAATAATAGACGCAATCCGGTTACCGCTAGTTCTCTACAAACGATAATTGCTACAACCCATGAAGAAGCTAAGCCTTGGCCAACTAAAATAATTAATGCAGTCATTACTAACATTTTATCAGCTAAGGGATCTGCAAACTTTCCAAAATTTGTTACCAAGCCTCTTGAGCGAGCAATTTTCCCATCAAGCCAATCTGTTATACTAGCAACTGCAAATATAATTGCTGCTATTAACTGTGTAATCTCAATCGTTGACCCCCATATTTGCCAAACTCCCCAATTTAAAGGAGCCAGAGCGATGATGACAAAAATGGGTATCATAAAGATACGCACAACCGTTAATTTATTTGGTAAATTCAAACTATCGCCTTCTTTCTTTTTTATTTATATTTAAATTTAAAACAATAAGAAAACTCTAATAAAAGAGATGTCTTATTGTCTTCTTACTTTATTCTTTTTCATTAAATTGAAATTCAATCTTCTGTGTGACTGCATCGGCCGCTTCAGGAGCGTACTCGACATTCTCATCATTTAACTGAACAGATGTAACCGCAGCGTTCCCTATAACTAGATTAACCTGCTTTGCACCATCTGGGATAGTAGCTTTCAATGAGTTTCCAGTAGTTAATAAGGCTTGATCGACCATAACGCCGTCAATTTCTATACTTACCCAACTGTCTCCACCTTCAGCAATCAAACTAATTTCATTTTTTCCAGCTACTCCTGTTACGGCAAAGCTAGTCTGAGAACCAGTGGAAGATACTATGGATATGGATTGTTTAGGTTCTTCTTTTTCGACAGAAGAAGACTCCTTTTTTTCTGACCCTTTTGTCTCTGATGAATTAGATTCCGTACTTGAGACAACGACCGTTTCTGAATTTTTCGTAATCATGTCTTCTTTAGCCGCTTGGTTTGTCTTGATAAAGGCTAGATAAATTGACGTTACTACAATGATGACTACAGCTGAAATGAGTAATGTAGGCAAATGATTTTGAACTTTTGTAAGGACCTTATTACCTGATTTATTACCTGAGCGTGTTTGGTTTGCCGACGCTTTTTCTACGTATTCTTCGTCATGAGTATGAGGAACAGTATCTGTATAATCTTCTAATAACTGATCTCCATTGAGCCCAACCGTATCAGCATACTGCTTAATGAAAGCTCGCGCGTAAAATTTACCTGGCATGACATTATAATTGCCTTCTTCAATTGCAATTAAATAACGTTTTTGTATTTTTGTCATTTGTTGTAAATCGTCTAAAGTATAGCCTTTAGCTTTTCTGGCTTCTTGTAATTTTTCACCGATTTCATTCATTCTATTCTCACCTACCAGTTCTCTTGTTTAGAGAGCCTAAAAAGCTCATATTACTTTTAATTATAACACAATCAAAGTTTGACTAACATCTCTTTTTGATGTTAGTCAAACTTTGATGTTAGTCGTTTTTATTTACAAGCAATTGTTTGCGTAGCTGCTCTTCTCTCACCTTAACCATCCACCGCTTACAATAATAGATTGTCCAGTTAAATAGGCACTTCTAGGTTCTAATAATTGATGGACCCAAAAACTAATTTCTGAAATACTACCCATACGTCCAACTGGTATCTCTTCTTTTAATGCAGCTAAATCCAATTCACTAAAGTCCGAATTCATTTTTGTTTCGATTGCCCCTGGCGAGATAGCATTAACTGTTATACCTAAGCTAGCCACCTCTTTACTATAGGCCTTTACAAAAGATAATTGAGCTCCTTTTGTTGTACTATAAATAACTTCCATCGAACTACCTGATTCCCCATAAATAGAGCTGATAAAAACAACTCTTCCCGACCTAGAATAAGCTAATTTTGTTTGTAGTGTCTGCAACATTAATAAAGGCGTTTTTACATGGACTGCCCACATATCATCCATTGTTTTAGACGTTACTTCTGTCAATAATTGAAAAGTTGTAAAACCACTTGAAAAAATAATTGCATCTAATTGGAAAATATTTTTAACAAACTCCTCAATTCCTGATTCATCTGTCATATCTAGCTTAATTCCAAAAAAATCCTGTTTAGGAAATGCAGTCTGATAATCGCGAAGTTGTTTTCCAACACTTTTATCATCTGTATGATAATGTAAATACAATGACCAACCACTTTCAGCCAATTCTTTTGCAATTCCTGCACCAATATCTCCACTAGCTCCCATGATTAAAGCTGACTTCATGTTTTGCTGTCTTCTTTGGGCAAAATATGAAAAACACTCATATACTTTTCTTGCATAAACTCTTCTGCAAGAACTTTTATTTGATTTAGAGTGATGGAATCAATGATTGGAACTAAATCGAATAACGTAGCTTCACCATAATTCTGTTGGCTGTAATGGCTAGCAATATACTCCAGAGAATTGAGAGATTGAAGAACCTGGCCTATCATTCTCTTTTTCACAAGAACTAAATGTGCTTGATTCAATTCTGGACTAACTTTAGCTGTTAATAAAATTTCTTTTATGACATTACTGAAAGCTTCTGGCTCTTTTGTGTCTCCTCCAATATCAGCAAAATAAAACGTTCGTTCTAAGCTGAAATCATATGAAAAACTATCATCAATAATGCCAGTATCATATAACCTTAAATAATTATCTGATGTAGGCCCAACTAACAAGGCTAATAACAAATCCATAGTGGTCTTATAGACTAAAGCTCCTTTGCCTTCTGGAGCTCGGCCGACACCCTTAATACCCACGATACTTTTCGGCCTTTTCACGGCCATTTTTATTGAGTCAAAAGGTTTAATATCAGCTGTTGTTTCTTCAGGGAAATAGCGTTCAATTTCAGTCGCTTCTGAAAAATTCTTTTTAGCTTGGTTTGTTTTAATCAATTGAATCATTTCTTCTGGATCCATTTTACCTACAACAAAAAGATTCATATTGCTAGGATGATAAAATGTATTGTAGCTTTCGTGTAATAGCTCAGCTGTTATATCCATAATACTATCAACGGTACCTGCAATATCAATATGCAAAGGATGCTTAGGGTACATATTACCTAACAAGCCAAAAAACAAACGCCAATCTGGTTCATCTTCATACATCTGTATCTCTTGAGCAATAATCCCTTTTTCTTTATCGACAGTTTCTTTCGTAAAATACGGTTCTTGCACAAAGTCTAGTAATGTCCCAATATTCTCATCTACATTAGTGGTACTCGAAAACAAATAACTGGTTTGAGTAAAACTTGTAAAAGCATTTGCTGAAGCCCCCAGTTTGCCAAATAGATTAAAAACATCTCCATCTTCTTTTTCAAACATTTTATGCTCTAAAAAATGAGCAATACCATCCGGAACACGAGTTAATTGATCACTATCTCGTGGTATGAACTGATTGTCTATTGAACCATACTTAGTAGTAAATAGTCCGTAAGTTTTATGAAATTCATTTTTAGGCAATAAGGTAACGGATAGCCCATTTGATAGTGTTTCAGTATATATCGTCTCATTTAATTGTTCATACTGCTTTTTCTCCATTATTTAACCTCCTCTGATAGAAAGAATGTCGCCTTTAATTTGACTTGATTAGCTATCTCTATGATTTCTTCTTTTGTTACTGCTTCAATATTTGCCATCCATTTTTTTATACTTATGATTTCATTTTTTGCTAATTGGTTTGAATAAGTTCGCTCAATCACCGCACTTGAATTATCTTCAGATTGCAACAATTGATTTTTCAACATTTGTTTTGTTTGGTGTATATCTTCTTTAGTAAAATTACCAGTTTGCATCTCTTTTAATTGCAGCGTAACGATCTCTTTTACTTGACCCATTTTTTTACTGTCAATTCCTGTTTGAACAATCATCATACCTCTAAAAGTATCTAATGAACTAGATGCATAATAAGCTAGACTTTCTTTTTCTCTAACGTTTACAAATAATTTAGAGTGAGGGAACCCACCAAATAAACCATTAAATAGTTGACCTGCATAATAATTATCTTGAAGATAAAAGATATCCGTTGTGTACCCTAAATTGAACTTAGCTTGTTTAATTTCTTGGTATTCTATTTTTGTATTTACTTCTTCAAAATCTGCTTGAACATAAAAAAGCTCTTGTTGTTTTGATTTTCTTGGTTCAAAAGGAAACCCTTTAAGTTGGTTGATTATTTGATTTTCATCTACATCACCTAGTACATACATGTCCACTTGATCTTGTTGGATCATTTCTTTGTAGTAATCATATAGTGATGTCTCAGTAATTTCTGCTAAATCTTCCATAGTCCCGATACTAGGAATTTTTTGACTTTCTTCATCAAAAAAAAGTTTCTGTAATTCTAAATTAGCATACGTTTGCTTATCATCTGCAATCGAATCATAGTAATCAACTAGGTTTTCTTTTTCACGTATAAATGTATCTTTGTCAAAATGTCCTTCAAACACGTTAGGATGAAAGATAATCTCTTTCAAGAATTCAAGTGATTGTGTTAATATCGAGTCGCCCATTGTTAAATACTTTTCATTAACAACGTTTAAAGATAAGGTTAAAACATGAACTGTTCCTTTTTTAGTTACCGAGCTTCCAAATCCTGCACCAAATAAATTTGATAATTCACTTCTTAAAGTTGTCTGTGTCGGATATTTTTCACTATTCGTTTCAATTATGCTAGATAACAAAGCTCTTTTAGTTATATTCTCCTTATCTAAAGGAGTACGAAACTTTATTATAATCCTTACTGTTTTATACTTTTCAGTTGGAATGATATGAAGGTTGACTCCTTCAGTTAATTGGATAGACATTTTTTTCCTCCTTATGTGTAGATGCAATCTTCTCTTTATCATAGTTTAAAATATGTAAAAAGTGAAGTGTCCTACCTGACAAAAAAACAATTAGAAGATTTACTTCTAATTGTTTTTTTATAATCGTTATTTTGATTTGATATATGTCTTACCATTTGCTGCTGGACCTTCAGATTTACCAATGACACCTACTAATACAATAATCGTTATTAGATAAGGAGCAACTTGCAACCAAACACTTGGTACATCTTGAATAATCGGTATATAATTTCCGATAACACTTAGACTTTGAGCAAAGCCAAAGAATATTGCAGCACCCATAGCTCCTAAAGGATTCCATTTGCCGAAGATCATGGCAGCCATTGCAATAAAACCTTGTCCTGCGATTGTTGAAGCCGAGAAATTTAATGAAATAGCTTGAGCTTGAATTGCTCCACCCATACCACCTAGTAATCCAGATAGTAAAACGCCAGCATATTTAGTCATGTAAACATTGATTCCTAATGTATCAGCTGCTTGAGGGTGCTCTCCAACTGCTCTTAGTCTTAGACCAAAACGAGTTTTGAATAGTACAAACCAACAGATAACTGCAATACCTATCCCAACAAATGCAGGGGCAGATGTTCCTTTAAAGAAAATAGGTCCTAAAACCGGAATGTTTTCTAATAAAGGTATATTTGCTTTACCAAAGTTTTCTGAAATAATATCTGTCTGCCCACGTCCATCGTATAAAACACGCGTTAAAAATACAGCCAGAGCTGGAGCCATTAGGTTGATAACCGTACCAGAAATAATATGGTCAGCTCGTAAATTTATTGTAGCGACAGCATGAATGAGTGAAAATAAAATACCAATCAATCCGCCTACAACCACACCTACCCAAGGTGTCCAATTACCTAATTGAGAAGCAAATGTCAAGTTAAAAACAACTGAACCAAAAGCACCCATTACCATAATTCCTTCAAGTCCAACGTTAACTATCCCACTTCGTTCTGAAAACGTGCCACCTAGTGCAGTCAAAATTAGAGGAGCTGAGTAAACCAACGCTGAAGAAAAGACAAGTTGCAATACATTAATAATATCCATCTTATTTGACTCCTCCTTTATTTAATTTAGCACGCTTATCGACAAACATGCGGATTAAATAGTTAGCTCCGACAAAGAATATAATAGAAGCAATAACAATATCAACAACTTCTGTAGGCACGTCTGCTACTAAAGGCATGCTATTTCCGCCAATTTTTAAAGCACCAAATAATAAAGCTGAGAATAAGATACCTACCGGATTACCTAGTCCTAATAAAGCAACGGCAATACCGTCAAACCCGATTGATGGTATTGATCCTTGAACAAAGATGTTTTGAAAAGTTCCCATGCCTTCCATAGCCCCACCTAAACCTGCTAGTGAACCACTAATTAGCATTGAAATAATAATGTTTCTTTTTGTACTCATTCCTGCGTATTTAGATGCAAAAGGGTTTAAACCAACTGCTCTTATTTCAAAACCAGCTGTTGTCTTTTTCATAAATACCCAAACGATAACAGCCGTAATTAACGCTAAGAATATTCCTCCATGCAATGTTGAATTATTTGTTAAATCTGATAACCATGCCCAACGAAGACTTGCACCTTCAGGGATGCGAGCTGTTGTATCTGATGATTCAGATAAGACATTTCTGATTAAATAATTTGCTGTATACAAGGCTGTATAATTCAACATAATCGTTACGATAACTTCACTTGTATTAAAATAAGCTCTCAAGAAACCTGCAATGCCCGCCCATAGACCACCAGCTAAAGCACCAACAATTAAACTAACAACTAATAAAATAATACCTGGTATTTCAGGAAATGATAATGCAAACCAAACTGAAAATAGCCAACCGAGTAATGCTTGTCCAGCAACACCGATATTAAAGAAGCCAGCTGTATACGCTACTGAAAATCCAAGCGCCGTAAAAATTAAAGGTGTTGCTTGTCTTAATGTTTCTCCAATATAAAATGAATTGCCAAATGCGCCTTGTAACATGGCTTGATAACCCGCAACTGGGTTATAGCCAAAAGTTAACATAATTAATGCTCCTAATAATAATCCTAAAATAACCGAAAATACCGGAACTAATATACCATCTAATTTACTTTTATTGTTCAACGTTAGTTGGCTCCTTTCCCAGCTCTTTTTCAGCAGCAGCTCTAGCCTTTTGAAGAGACGACCCTGCCATTAGTAGTCCTAATTCTTGCTGTGTTGTTTCTTTTGGTTTGACGATTGCTACAATATTTCCCTCGTACATTACAGCAATGCGATCTGAAACGTTTAAAATTTCATCTAATTCAAAACTCATTAGTAAGACAGCTTTCCCATTATCTCGTTGTTCAATCAAACGCTTATGAATATACTCTATTGCTCCAACATCTAATCCGCGCGTAGGTTGCGCTGCAATTAATAGAGATGGATTGCGATCAATTTCTCTAGCAATAATGGCTTTTTGTTGGTTTCCTCCAGACAACTCACCTGCCAGAACCATTTCATTTTGAGTGCGCACATCAAACTCAGCAATTAATTTCTTTGCATATTTTTTAATTTCCTTAGGATTTAAAAAGCCGTTATTGCTTAATGGTTTTTTGTAGTAGGTTTGAATTGCAATATTTTCTTCTAGACTCATTGGCAAAATTAGTCCATATTTATGGCGATCTTCAGGGATATGTCCTAAACCATTTTCAGTGATATTACGTGGTGTATTATTTTGAATTTCTTTTCCATTCAATTTAATTTTTCCACTTTCTGTTTTAGTTAGTCCAGTAATCGCTTGGATTAATTCACTTTGCCCATTACCATCAATTCCAGCTATTCCCAATATTTCTCCAGCTCTTACTTCAAGACTTAGAGATTTTACAGCTTCTAGGCCTCGATCTTCTTTAACTACAATATTTTCGACTGAAAGAACAACTTCTTTAGGCTGTGCTTCTTTCTTTTCAGTTTTAAATGAAACTGAGCGACCAACCATCATATCTGCTAATTCTTGCTGCGAAGTCGTTGATACATCAACGGTATCAATACTTTGGCCGCGACGAATAACCGTACAACGATCTGCAACTTCTTTTATTTCATCTAATTTATGAGTAATCAAAATAATAGATTTGCCTTCATTAGTTAATGCTTTCATAATTTGCATTAATTCACCAATTTCTTGAGGAGTTAACACCGCTGTAGGCTCATCAAATATTAAGATTTCTGCACCACGATAGAGTGTTTTTAATATTTCTACACGTTGTTCCATTCCGACTGAGATGCTCTCCACTTTTGATGCTGGATTTACTAATAAACCATACTTTTCTGATAATTCTTTAATCGATTGTTGAGCTGTTTTTTGATCTAGAACACCAGCTTTATTCGGTTCACTACCTAAAATAATATTCTCAGTAACCGTAAATTTTTTAACCAACATAAAATGCTGGTGAACCATTCCGATACCCAGTTTATTAGCCATTCCAGGGGAATTAATTGTTACTTCTTTCCCATTAATCAAAATTTTTCCTGAAGTCGGCTCTAAAAGTCCTGACAAAATATTCATCAGAGTCGATTTCCCTGCCCCGTTTTCACCCAATAAAGCATGAATTTCTCCTTTTTTAAGCTGTAAATTAATATTATCATTTGCTTTAAAGGTACCAAATTGTTTTGTAATACCTTTCATTTCGATAACGAAATTTGTCTCTGACACGATGAACTCACTCCTTTTTACTGCTTAAATTCATAATTCATTATACGTCATTTCTCAATCAGGGGCTACAACGATTTTTTACATGTGTAGCGTTTTCAGTTATTTAGGACTCCAAAAAGGCTACCTTTACCTATAGTGGATAAGAGATGAAAAGGCCGGAATAAACATCCGGCCTTTCTCTTAAGGAATTTAATTTTAATCTCTAATATAATCTTTTATTATTTTTAAGGTTTTTGTGGTACTTCAATGTCTCCACTGATGATTTGTTCTTTGTATTCTGCGACTTTTTCTTTAACTTCGTCTGTTAAGTTACCATCTGTCAAGTCAACACCGCCTTCAGCTAGACCGTAGTTAACAACTTCTCCACCTGCAAAATTACCAGCCATTGCCTCATTTGAGATGTCTTTAACTGCTGCACCTACACCTTTAAGTGTAGAAGCTAGTGTTAAGTTACCTGTATCGTATTTACCTTCATCATTTTGATCACGGTCAACTCCGATTACCCATAACTTTTTAGATTCATCAGCATTCATTAAATCTTTTGCTTCTGAAAATACGCCGTTACCTGAATCTCCTGCTGCTTGATAGATAACGTCAACGCCACTACTATACATAGCTGCTGCTAATTGTTTTCCACGAGCTGCGTCACCAAAAGAACCTACATACTCACTGTTTACATCTATTTCCGGGTTAACTGCTTTAACTCCAGCAACAAATCCTGCTTCAAAGCGTGAGATAACATCACTTTCTTGTCCACCGATAAAGCCTATTTTGTTTGATTCAGTTGTTTCGGCTGCTGCTACTCCTGCTAAAAATGCTGCTTCATGATCTTTAAACAATACGGATGCAACGTTTGGAGCTTCTATCATATCATCAATAATAACAAAGTGTTGGTCTTCATTTTGTCCTGAAACATCTGTCATTGCTTCTTTTAATTTGTATCCAATTCCAAATACTACATCAAAATCAGCTTGTACAGCACTGTTCAAATTAGTTACAAATTCTGAATCTTCATTCGATTGTAAGTACTTAAAGCCGTCGGTTCCTTCTTTCTTATCGTTTTCTTCGCCCCATTCTTGCATACCTTCCCAGGCAGATTGGTTAAAGGATTTATCATCTACTCCACCTACATCTGTTACCATAACTACCGAAAATTTATCTTCAGTTTTTGATGATTGTGCTGCAGAATCAGAAGCTGTTTCTGAATCATCTGATCCACAGGCTGCTAATGTAGCACCTGAAATTAATCCTAAAGCTAGAAGACTCATAAAATTGCGTTTTTTCATTAAAAAAACCCCCAACGTTTTTAGTACAAGTAAATTGCGTTCACTTGCCTTTAATAAATATGATACCATTTTTAATTAACAAAATAAACAATTAAACGATGAATGTAACCGTTTTTCATAAAAAATGTTCACATTTTAATGGTATTCTAATTTTTTTTTTTAGAAAGAGTTTTAAACTAACGATTCTTTACAAAACCATTGTTCATTAATTTGTTGAACTTTCTTCACCTGGTTCTCCAGGCTTTTCTGTAACGTTAACTTTTCTTGGTTTACTTCCTTCGGAAGGACCCACGATTCCACGCATTTCCATCTCATCAATTAATCGAGCTGCACGATTGTAACCAATTCTAAAACGTCTTTGTAATAACGATATACTAGCTGTTTGCATCTCTATTATCATTTGAACAGCATCTTCATAAATCTCGTCTTGGACTTCACCACTGATTGTTTCGGGCTCATCCACAGGCATCATTTCTTCTACATAATTAGCTCCTTGTTGTTGGGTAACAAACTCAACTACGCGCTCTACCTCATCATCAGAAATATAGGCACCCTGAACACGAACAGGTTTATTTTCTCCCATAGGTAAGTACAACATATCTCCTCTTCCAAGTAGTTTTTCTGCTCCACTACTATCAATAATTGTTCGTGAATCCGTTCCACTCGATACTGCAAAGGCAATTCTTGAAGGTACATTAGCTTTAATAATCCCTGTGATAACATCGACACTTGGTCGTTGTGTCGCCAAAATCATATGAATACCAGCAGCTCGAGCCATTTGCGCTAGTCTGATAATGGCATCCTCCACTTCATTACTGGCAACCATCATTAAATCAGCTAACTCATCCACTACTACTACAATAAAGGGTAAGGTAGGATGCCCTTCTCCATTTTCTAAGTTTTTTTCCACAATAAAATGATTATACCCCGTAATATTTCGTTGGCCACTAGCAGCAAATAACTCATAACGCTGTTCCATTTCTAAAACTACTTTTTGTAAAGCTTGCGCTGCTTTTTTGGGATTCGTGACAACTGGTGTCAGTAAATGTGGAATACCATTGTATACATTTAATTCAACCATTTTTGGGTCAATCATCATCAACTTCACTTCGTTTGGTTTAGCCTTCATTAACAAACTAGTGATGATTCCGTTAATACAAACTGATTTCCCACTTCCGGTTGATCCCGCTACAAGTAAATGAGGCATTTTAGTTAAATCCGCCATGGCAACATTACCAGATATATCTCTACCTAAAGGAACTTCTAATAGTTTTTCGTTATTTTTGACTTGACCTTCAATAACATTCCTAAAAGCTACAAGACTCACTTCACTATTTGGAACTTCAATCCCAATAAAAGGTTTTCCCGGGATAGGCGCTTCCATCCTAATATCTTTAGCGGCTAGTGCTAGAGCAATGTCATCACTTAGACTCACGATTCTACTTACCTTCACTCCAACAGCCGGTTGAATCTCGTATTTCGTTACTGCCGGTCCAAGATTAGCTTTTGTAACTTTAGCCTCTACTCCAAAACTTTTAAACGTTTCTTCAAGTTTTTTAACATTTCTTTGAATTAAGGCATACTCATTTGTTTGGTCTGTTTGTTCAACTTCATTTAATAAACTAGCAGGCGGCAATTGATAGTCAATGTTTTCAGGTTCTGATTCAATTTCAAAATCTAATTCCTGATTATCCGAAGCACCTTCTTTTACTCCCGCTTTCTTTTGAGTCTCAGCTGGCCTTTGTTGACTCTGATAACTATCAATTTCTAACGATTTCGGTTCATTTAATGAAGTATTTTTATTCGTATGTGAATTATCAGATTCTAATGGATCTTTCGTATCTATTGGTTCTATACGTTTCTTTTGTTTTTTTATATTCTTCCATTGTTTAGCAACAGCCAGCCCTATTTTTTTTGAAATAGTACGTAAATAATTAAGAAGATGTTTCAAATGATTTCGAACGAATTCCATAAACTTTTTGAAAGATAAATCAAAAATCAAAAAGATACTGATAAACCATAACCAACCCACTACTAAGTAAGTTCCTAATTGTGAAAACAAGAAATAACTAGCTGAATACATTACCCCACCAATCATTCCTCCTCCTAAAGATTGAGTTATTTCGTTTTTAGTCATATCAGCCATAAAAAAACGCAATGAAGCTGAAACAACATTTAGGTTTGTATCTATAATGGGAGCAAATAATTGAGCATGCAACAATAACAATGTACTGGCATAAGCTATTCCTAATCCAATCATTCTTTTGTTTTTAAATGGAGGTTCTGTTCCTCTTAAAACTAAATAGCCGCCATATAAGCCCAGTAACAAAGCAGCAACCATAAATGTATTTCCTACAAAAAAGCGAAATAAATTAGCACTGAGAACTCCAATAAACCCTAATTGGGAAGCTGCGAGCAAGCTTAATAGAATAAATATAAGTCCTATAATTTCAATTGAGAAGTGTTGTTTTTTATTTTTTTTCTTAGTATTCTTCTTTTTTGTTGCCACAATAACTAACCTCCTTTGGCATTACTTTCTCATTATACACAAAAAAAAAGGAAAGTGGAATCCACCTTTAAGATAGAAAAAACCTTATGTTGCAGTGTATAAAGGCCATTCTGATTCAAACAGAAATAACCGATACCGCACAACATAAAGCCTTGTTTTATTTCTCTTGTTTGTCCATTGCAGCTTTAAGTGCCAACGCTAATGGACTTTCTACTTCTTCTTGAGCTTCTTTATTTACTTTTTGCATTAAACGTTTAGTTTCATGTTTCGTTATCTTTTTATTTTTTGTATTGTCCATTTTTTCAGAAACATTGCAGTATTTACATTTAAAGAATTTACCAGACTTTCCTTCATGAATTTCCATCTTACGATGGCATTGAACGCAACGTTTATTAGAAACTTTTGGTTCTTTAAAGCGTCTATATGAACAAGTTATTTTGCTACAAATCAGCATTTTTCCTTCTCGACCGCTTCGTTCTTTCAAAAGTTCGCCACACTCTGGACAAGTTTTAGTTGTAAGAGAATAGTCTTTATAAGACTGTTCACTCATTTTTATTTCTTTAACTAATTTTTTTGTTTCTATTTTTATTTGTTCTAAAAATACCTCTTTTTTTAATTTTCCAGCAGCTATTTGTTCTAGTGATTTTTCCCATTGACTTGTTAAATCAGGTGTAACCAATGCTGAGTTAACTAATGTTAATAGTTGCTTACCTTTAGGAGATACAGATAACTTTGTTGCATGTCGTTCCATTAATTGACTGCTTATTAATTTTTCAATAATCTCAGCACGTGTTGCTGGAGTTCCTAGACTGTGTTTTTCCATTGCTTGAAGTAAGGTAGACTCAGTCAATCTTCCTGGCGCTTTTGTCAGTTCTTTTTTAGCCTGAAAAATTAAATTGCCCAACTGTTCTCCTTGCTTGAAGCGTTTCTTCACTTTAATAGGTTCCGTTTTACGCCATCCATTTTCCAGAACAAGTTCTTGTTTCAATTTAAAAGTAGCATCTGTTGTGGCTAATAGATACGTTGTCTTAGCTACTTTATAAGCAGGTAAAAATAAGCCAATGAATCGTTCGACAATCATTCGATAGATGCGTAATTCATCTTGATCCATTTTTTCAAGATGAGCTCGTTCTTCTGTCGGGATAATCCCATGGTGGTCCGTTACTTTAGTATCATCAAAAAGCGCTGTCTGAGTAACTTGGGCCCCTTTTTTTATAATGCTTTTCACCTCTTCAGTAGCAAATCCGCGAACAGCTTGCAAGCGATCTTTTAACGTTTCTTTCATATCTAAAGTTAGGTATTTAGAATCCGTTCTTGGATAAGAAACAATTTTGTGTCGTTCGTATAGAGTTTGCATCACACTTAATGTCTTTTTAGCAGAAAACTGATACCGTTGATTGGCTTCTCGTTGGAGCTCAGTTAAATCATAAGGCAAAGGTGGAAGTTGAGTTTGACTGTTTTCTTTTACTTCTTTTACCTCAACGGCTTGTTTATTTAAATTACTTACTATTTTCTCAGCTTCGACTTGATCCTTTATTCTTTCTGGAGCCCCCTCACTTAATGTTGCCGTTTGGCCCTCAATGGTTAAGTTAATACTAAAGTATGTTTCCGCTACAAAATCTTCTATACGAGCTTCTTGTTTTCTGACCATGGCAAGTGTCGGTGTTTGAACTCTTCCTGCAGATAAGCTGTCTTGATATTTTACTGTTAATGCTCTTGTTACATTCAAGCCTACTAGCCAATCAGCTTCAGAACGGGCAACTGCTGCATCATATAGATCATCATATTTTTTGCTAGGATAAAGTTGTTTAAACCCATTTCGAATAGCTTGATCCGTTTGTGATGAAATCCATAACCGTTGTACCGGTTTTTTAAACTTAACATAATCCAAAATCCATCTAGCTACTAGTTCACCTTCACGTCCAGCATCTGTCGCAATGACCGCTTTGTTTACATCTTTTCGTTGAGAAAGTTGTTTAATTATTTTTAATTGGGCAGCCGTATTTTTTAACGGTTTTATTTGCATCTCTTCTGGAATCAATGGCAGGCTTTCCATATTCCATGTAGCCCATTCTGACCTATAATCTTCAGGCATCTTAAGTCCTAGCAAATGTCCAAGAGCCCATGTTACGATGATATCTTCGCCTTCAATATAACTTTTATTCTTTTTTTCAGCTCCTAAAACTCGGGCTATTTCTTTTCCTACACTTGGTTTTTCAGCGATAATTAAGGTTTTCATATCCATTCCTTTCTTTTTCTTCTATCTATCTATTAAGTTAAGTTTCTAGTTAAATTGGTTTGCATTCTTTCAGCAACATGATACTGTGAAATAATTGTATGTCATCTTCGCACTCCAGACAGTATCTGTTTTGATTCTCATCCCAAAAAGCAGATAGATAATCTTTCTTAGTTTGACAATTAGGATACTTCGTTTGAAGTAATTCAAACTCTTGTTGGTATTCAAGCAAAGCCTCATCAAATGTTTCAAAAGTTTTAAATTGACTTATTTGTTCTTTCCAATCATCAAAAAACCACCAAGGTTCATACTCCCCTTGCAATTCTATTACTTGAAACATTTTTTTCACTCCAATTGTATAGTATTATACGCGATATAATTATATCATATGTCTCTTTGAATAGTTGACGAATTCACTTTTGCCTTATAAAATGATGGAGACAGAAGTTTTTTTAAAGGAGGAGATTAAAATCATAAACCTTTTCCAAAAATTAAAAAGAAAAAAATCATCCAATCTTAAATCAAAAAAAATAGAATTGGCAGGAGGGAAAACGATGAAAAAGGTGAAAATGACTGTCACAGGGCATGTCCAAGGAGTCGGGTTTCGTTTTATGACAAAGATGGTTGCTGACCAGATTGGAGTTTTCGGATCTGTAAGAAATCAATCTGACGGAAGCGTTTATATAGAAGCCAATGGAGATCCTGCTAAAATAGAGGCATTTATAGATAAAATCAGGCAATCTCCCTCACCGAGTGGAGAAGTTGAACGACTAGATATAACCGAGGATTCTTCTTTGCCCGAAAAAATTAAATTTTCTATAACTAATTGAAATCAATTCACATATCCTGTATAGTTGGATTTGTTATTAATAAAAACATATAAAATGAAGGATAGTGAGCAATGAAAAAATTAAATAAATACCTCTTGACTGGATCGCTTTTAAGCGTCATGCTTTTTCTTTCTGGTTGTATGAGTACAGACAAACAAGGAAATCCTGAAGGTTTTATCTATGAACTTTTAGTCGTTCCTACGCAACAACTTATCCTTCGGTTAGCAGATACGTTTAATGGCAGTTATGGTTTTGCAATTATCATCATCACATTAATTGTGCGAATCATTATTTTGCCTTTGAATCTAAGCCAATCAAGGAAATCGTTAGCTCAACAAGAAAGAACAGCTGTAATAAAACCCGAATTAGATGTTATACAAGCTAAACAAAAAGCTGCAAAAACAAATGAAGAAAAAGCCGTTGCTCAACAAGAGTTAATGAGTCTTTATAAAGATAACAATATGAGTATGTTGGGTGGCATTGGTTGCTTACCATTACTTATTCAAATGCCAATCTTTACTGCCATGTTTCAAGCCATTCGGTTGTCTGACGAAATTGCAAGCAGTACATTTATGGGAATTGGTTTAGGTGCAAGAAACATACCTTTAGCTATTGCTGCAGGGTTAATTTATTTAGTCCAAGCCTATGTTTCAATGATTGGTTTAGCACCTGAGCAAAAGAAACAAATGAAGACGATGATGTACATGAATCCAATTATGATTTTAGTATTCACTATTTCTTCTCCTGCTGGATTAGGTCTATACTGGTTAGTTGGTGGCTTTTTCGGAGTGTTCCAAACACTTCTTACTAACTTTTATTACAAACCTAGAATACAGGCTGAAATTGCAGAAGAAATTAAAAATCGACCTAAAAAGGAACGTGTCATCAAACAAGCCGAACCAATTCAAGAACAGAATAAAGAATTAACAGATGAACCTGTTCCTTCTAATTCTTCTGATGATAACCCTGAACGCAATGCCGGTAAACAACAACGAAGATAAAAAAAGATTTCTGCCTTTAAAAAAGGCAGAAATCTTTTTTTGATTAATTATTTTCTTTTGGTTCATTTATTTCATTTTGGTGAATTGGAAGCTTTATTCTAAATATAGAACCATAATCCAAAACACTTTCAACAAAAATCGTTCCTTTATAACCTGTTAGAAGTTCTTTTGCAATAGCTAAACCTAACCCATTTCCGCCTTTATGACGGCTTCTCGCCTTGTCAACACGATAAAAACGATTAAATATTTTTTCCGTATCTTCTTGTGACATGCCTTCTCCGAAATCTTGAATAGCAATATCCACATTTTGTTTGTCGGCAGCAATCGACACATGAATTTCTTTTCTATCAGATGAATACTTCACTGCGTTATCTAATATAATGACCAAAATTTGTTCTAGATGATTCCGATATATTGAGACATCCGTTTCATCGCGAATAGCATCATCTAAATTAAATACAAAGTCAGGATAAATAAGTTTAAAGTTATTTATTATTTGTAGAACTAAAGGTTTGATAGCTGTTTTTTCATTTTTATAATGAATTTCAACTTGTTCAGCCCTTGATAGATCGAGCATTTCTTGAACTAAGCTCTTCATTCTCTCTATTTCTTGCAAAGAAGCCTGTAGTGATTCGTCTAAAACTTCAGGATCATCTTTCCCCCAACGATTCAACAACTTTAAATGACCTTCCATTATAGCAACAGGTGTTCTTAATTCGTGAGAAACGTCTTCAACAAAATCTTTTTGTTGCTCAATGTATTTCTGCATTCTATCTAGCATATCATTGAAAACCGTTGATAAATGAGTCAACTCATCATTTTCATCATCTATTTCAATTCGGGAAGTGGATTGTGTATCCTTACGAATATCATTCATTGTATTAGTGATTTTTTTGATTGGCTTTAAAAAATTACCCGCTAGTAAATAACCAAGAATAGCACTGAATACTAAAGCTAAAATCCCAATACCTCCGATAGTCCATAAAATCCGCTCGCTCATTTGGTGGTAATTGACCATCTCGTTTTTTACTTGGACATACCCAATTAAATTTTGTGTCACTCTAGAATAGATTGGAGAAACCCCTTGTATTTCTTCTTTATTCTGAATTTCAATTGGCTCAATTAGAAGCTGTGCTGATTTTTTAAACGGGATGTCTTTTGGTTCAGTTTCAAATAATAATCTTGAAGTTGGACTGTAAACTCGAACTAATACACCCTCTTCATTCATTTTAGCAAAAATAGTATCTTGGTAATTACTAGATTGTCCATAAACTAAGTTCCGTTGGTCAAATTCTTCACCCAATTCAAGCGTATTAGACGTATAATTCCCACTTAAATTTAAATAGACTGTTTCTTTTGACAACGCATTTGATCCACCATTCAGACGATTTGTAACACCAATTAAAATTTCTTTTACATCTTTTGTTTCTTCAGCCAACATAATTTGTCTGAATCCAATAAAAATAGCCACCGTAAAAATGGTGTATGTGAGAAATATCGCTAAAGTAGCACCTATTGTCCATTTCCATTTTAAAGAGATGCGTTTTTTCTTATCTTTTTTTAAAAAAGGTCGTATCACGTACGCATCACATATCCCGTTCCACGAACTGTTTGAATGTAACTATCTACGCCCGGGACATCAATTTTATTTCTTAAATAACGAATATAAACATCTACTACATTTGTTTCTACTTCAGATTCATAACCCCAAACCTTATTTAATAAGATGTCTCTCGCCAAAACAACATTGACATTTTCCATTAATTCTAGTAACAATTCATACTCTCTTTTTGTCAATTCGATAACTTTTTCCCCACGATGAACAACGTGATTTTCTTTTTCAATCGTTAAATCGCGATAGCTTACAGTTGTTTGCTTGGTGATATTTTGCTCATTTTCAATTTCAATCCGACGAAACAATGCCCGCATCCTAGCTAATAATTCTTCAATAGCGAAAGGTTTCACGATGTAATCATCTGCACCATGGTCTAACCCACTGACACGATCGATGACAGAATCTCTAGCAGTCATCATGATAATTGGTACATTACTGACTTGACGAATACGACGGCATACGTCTATACCATTTAATTCTGGTAACATTAAATCTAATAAAATGACATCCCATTTTTTCTTTTTATTTAATGCCGATTCCAAACCTGAACGACCATCATAACGAACTTCTGTTTCATATCCTTCATGTTTTAATTCTAATTCAACAAAACGCGCTAAATTCTTTTCATCTTCAATAATTAATATTCTATTCATTCAATTCCCACCATTTCTTCTATTTTCACTGGTCTTTGCCTTTGTTACAATACCATGCTACTCTAATTTTCTCAATAAAAATTCTCATAGAGTTATTATAATTTTACCATAAATTAAAATAAAATGAGAAAATTAAATCTTTTACCCTATTGACCACTATTTTTTCTTGTGTTTATTTTATGAATTTGATTCTATCATAAAATTTAAACCGTTTAGCCAATGTAATCGCGCAAAAAAAATTTATTTATATTACAAAAACAACCACAAATTAGCATAATAAAATGCAACTCTGTGGTTGTTATTTTTAAAAAAAATATTTCAAATTGCTTATAATTCTTCTTGACCTTTATCTCCATACCAATCAAAGTGGAAAGTACCAGCTCTATCCGTTCTTTCATACGTATGAGCACCAAAGTAATCTCTTTGAGCTTGAATAATATTAGCAGGCAATCTAGCTGAGCGGTAAGAATCATAATAAGCTATGGCTGAAGAAAATGTCGGTATTGGAACACCGGATTTTACAGCAATACCTATTACATCTCTTGTAGCGTCTTGATAGTTTTTAGTAATATCCATAAAGTAATCATCTAACATCAAGTTTTTTAATTCAGGATTTTTATCATACGCATCTGTAATTTTTTGTAAGAAACGAGCACGAATGATGCACCCTGCACGGAAGATTTTAGCAATTTGTCCATATTGCAAGTTCCAATCGTACTCTTCACTAGCAGTACGCATTTGAGCAAATCCCTGAGCATAACTCATAATTTTACTGAAGTACAAAGCTTTACGTATATTTTCAACTAAAACAGCTTTGTCTCCATCAAATGAATAGTCTGTTGGTTTAGGTAAAATTTCACTTGCTGCTACACGTTCCTCTTTCAAAGCTGAAATGTATCTAGCGAAAACAGATTCTGTAATCAAAGGTAGCGGTACGCCTAAATCTAGTGCACTTTGTGATGTCCATTTACCTGTTCCTTTATTACCAGCTCGGTCCAATATAATATCAATCATTGGTTGGCCAGTTTCTGGATCTTTTTTGGTTAAGGCATCTGCTGTAAGCTCGATTAAAAAGCTGTCCAATTCACCTTTATTCCATTCTGCGAAAACTTCTGCTACTTCTTCAACTGATAAACCAGCTACTTTACGCAATAAGTCATAAGATTCTGCAATTAATTGCATGTCGCCATACTCGATTCCATTATGCACCATCTTGACATAATGACCGGCTCCGTTTGGTCCAATATAAGCGACACATGGTTGACCATCTTCAGCAACTGCCGCAATTTTTTCTAAAATTGGTGCTACCAAATCGTATGCTTCTTTTTGTCCTCCAGGCATGATTGCAGGTCCTAATAAGGCGCCCTCTTCTCCACCTGACACACCAGTACCAATAAAATTAATACCAGATTCAGCTAATGCTTCGCTACGTCGAATAGTATCTTTAAAGAAGGTATTACCCCCATCGATTAAAACATCTCCTGAATCAAGGTGTGGCAAAAGTCCTTGAATTGTTGCATCTGTTCCTTTTCCAGCTTGTACCATTAGCAAAATACGACGCGGTTTTTCTAATGATTCAACAAATTTTTCCATTGTATATGTTGGGACTAGGTTTTTATCTGGATGTTCTGCCACAACTGCTTCTGTTTTTGATCCAGTTCGGTTAAAAATAGAAACACTATACCCTCTGCTTTCAATATTTAAAGCTAAGTTTTTACCCATTACAGCCATTCCTACCACACCAATTTGTTGTTTACTCATTGGTTAATTTCCCCCTTTAAATTTTTGCGTTACTGTTTAATTTTAAAGATTCATCTGACCCTACTATCCTACCAAAAATACGGTGAGATTAAAAGTAGGGAGTACCTGAGAGTAGTTAATTCCACGACTATTTTCTTAAAGACTTAAATGAACCAACTTATTCAAAATCGAATTACTATTCTTTAAGCTCTATTGCTACTATTATTTTTTTGATAATATTTACCTCTATTTTATATTTAATTTCTATATTATTGCTTGATTTTTTTTAAAATAGTGTATGATTAGTCTATAGGTAGAAATTAATTGTTTATTGAATGAGGAGGTTTATAATGTATCAATCTTATTATACTGATTTTGATGGTCATATAATTATGAGCGAAAAAGATCAGATAAGCGATTGGCTCCACGTAACAAATCCAACCGTTGATGAAATTGAGTACTTATCGAAAAAATTTAACTTTCCAAAAGATTATATATCTTCTGTCAAAGATCCAGATGAACTTGCTCGGCAAGAAAAACTAGGAATGGATCCAGCAAAAGACCCAAATCTGATTGTATTTAATTACCCAACCAAAATAACGAATAAATCAGGGTATGATGAATATTTAACGACTCCTATTTCTATGATCTTAACTAAAGATACACTTATTACGGCTGTAGAAGATACCCCTGTGTTCTTGAAAAACATTATGAATAATCAATCTGGCTATCCAGTAAACACCAAAAAAAAAGAACAGTTCGTTTTAGAGGTCGCTTGGCAAATTTCCTCACTTTATGTTTTTTATTTAAAAGAAATTATCCTAAAAACAGAATCTATGGAAAGACAATTAACTAAATCTACTGAAAACGAACAATTATTTGCTTTAATGTCTCTTCAAAAAAGTCTTATTTATTTTAGTTCCTCTATCCATGCAAGTCATCTAATTTTTAATGATTTAAAAGAAATAGATTCTTTTACCGAACGTACTGAAAATCGCAATTTATTACATGATGTTATCGTTGAAAGCAGACAGGCTGAAGTTATGATAGAAGAAACTTCTAAACTTTTAGATCAAATTAGTGATATTTTTCCATCTATTATTTCTAATAATCTAAATAATATTATGAAAATTTTAACATCAATCACTATCGTTTTAACCATTCCAACAATTCTCGGTGGGTTTTGGGGTATGAATGTTAATTTACCAATTGATAATGGACCAAACGCTTTTTGGGCTATCATGTTTTTGATCCTTTTTATTAGTATCATAACAACATGGATTTTAAAAAAGAATAATTATTTCTAAAAAAACTTGATAAATCATCCTCTTTCAGTGTACAATATAGTAAATGTGCCAAATGAAAGTAGGCGAATAATGTCATGGCAAATAAAGATAAAACTAAACAAACAAACACAACTAGAAAAATGACCAAAATCTTTGTTTGGGTTATGTTGTTTTCTATGGTCGGTACTATAGTCATCGGTACTATCATAAAATTAATTGCTTTTTAAAAATAAATTCCGCTACTCAATGGAGTAACGGAATTTTTTATTTGTTTAAGTTTTTATCTTTTTGGATTTCAGCTAAGTTAATTAGTTCATTTGCATGCTCAATCGTTAACTTTGTAATTTCTGTACCTGCTAACATACGAGCAACTTCATTAATTTTTTCAATTTCCGATAGTGCTGCTACATGCGTTTCCGTTCGTTCCTCAATGATTGTCTTAGAAATATATAAATGATGAGTAGCCATAGCTGCTACTTGAGGCAAATGAGTTATACATAAAACCTGTGAATGCGTAGCAACCATGTAAATCTTGTTCGCAATTGCTTGAGCGACTCTTCCACTAACACCCGTATCCACTTCATCAAAAATAATACTAGTTAACCCTTGAGTCTTTGAAAAAATAGTTTTCATTGCCAACATTATTCTAGAAAGTTCACCCCCAGAAGCTACTTTGACTAAAGGTTTGAGCGGTTCTCCAGGGTTAGTCGCAATATAGAATTCTATCCGATCCAGTCCTGTTTCATGAGCTCCGTTCAAGATCTCATCTTGATTTTTTTCAAAAAAATACACTTTTAATATAACTTTATCCATAAATAATTCTTTAAATTGTTCATGGATAGCTTCCTCTAATTTTACAGCAGCTACTTGTCGCATTTGAGATAAGGTTTCACCCTCATCGATCAATTCTTTTGAGAGAACATCCATTTCTGCTTTTAAATAATTGACATGATCTTCACGATTTTGCAGTTGATCAATCTCTACAGTAATTTTTTCATAATAATTTTTTATCTCTTCAATAGATTCTCCATATTTTCTTTTCATTTGATAAATAAGTTCTAATCTTTTTTCAAGTTCGTTTAATCGATCTTCATCATAAGCCATTTGATCCATCTCTCGTAGAATATCACTAGCAACTTCTTGTAATTGAAAATAACTGCTTGCAACAACCTCTGAAAATTGTTTGTACGTACGATCGATATCCTCTATTGAACTTATTTCTGTCATTGCTTGTCCAATTAGATCAATGCCATTACTTTCTTCACCCTGTAGTGCATCATAACTTTCTGATAAAGCATTAGTAATTTTTTGGTAGTTCATCAATAGATTTTTCTCTTCTAATAACTCCTCTTCTTCTCTATCAATTAATTCAGCCATTTCGATATCATTTGCTTGAAATTGCAACATATCTAACCTTTGAGCAAATTCTTGTTCACTATTTTGCCACTTACGATAAGCTTTCTTTGTTTCTACATACCTAGAAAAAGTTGAACGGTAAGTATCTTTTATTTTTTGTAGTGACTCATCACCAAATTGGTCCAACATCGTTAAATGTCTCTCAGGATTCATCAATTCTTGATGCTCGTTTTGCCCGTGAATATCAATTAATGTTTCACCAATCAATCTCAACGTCGCAATATTAACTAAACGTCCGTTGATACGACAAACATTTTTTCCGTTACGGTGAATGTCCCGTTGGATAATAACATCATCATTTTCACTTTCAATATCATACTGCTTTAATAATTTATACGTTGTCAAGTTCCCTTCCATTGAGAAAAGTCCCTCTAATGCACATTTGCTTTCACCGTGTCGAATAAATTCATTAGAACCACGTCCACCAGCTAATAACCCTACAGCATCAATGATAATTGACTTTCCTGCACCTGTTTCACCTGTCAAGACTGTCATACCTGTTTCAAAAGTTAAACTCAAATCATGAATAATAGCAAAGTTTTTAATGGTTAATTCTTGTAACAATTCGTTCACCTCCATCAACTCGCCTACTTAAAATCTACAACATACTGATAAAATGATTTTTCAATTTTTTGGCCAATTCGTTAGAACGACAAATAATTAATACACTATCGTCTCCTGAAACCGTTCCAAATATTTCTTCGAATTCTGATAGATCTATTAAAGAACCTAAAGCAAAAGCATTCCCCGGAATTGTCCGAACCAAAAGTAAGTAGTCTTGCACATCAGCTGAAACAAAACATGTTTTCAGTAAGCGCTCTAATTTTTTTGAAGTATCATAATGCACATCGGGTGGTAAACTATAACGGTAGCTACCTGATATAGAAGGAACTTTTATTAATTGTAGTTCTTTGATATCACGAGAAATAGTAGCTTGAGTTACTTCAGTACCTTGATCTTTTAAAATAGATACAAAATCCTCTTGTTTTTCAATTACATGATCTTGTATAAGACTTTTTAGCAATTGATGCCGTTCTTTCTTCTTCATAATTCCACCTCATTTTAATGTAAGTATAATTATACAGCGTTTTACTCATCATACCGTATATTTTCTAGATATAATAGCAAATTATATCAGGTTTATTAAAATATTGAAGAAAAAAGCAAAAAAATTGTATATGAATATACAATTTTTAATTCTGTTTAGCTTGAAAATTTTCATGTGCCATCTTTACTACATTATTAATATCGATCGCTTCATTTATAAATCCTTTTAATTTGTCATTCCATTTTAAGTGAGCTAAAAATTCAATGTTTCCTTGTCCACCGGTAATCGGAGAAAAACTTAATGCTTCAACATCATATCCTTGATCAAGAGAAAACTGAACCATTTTTATTAATACTTCTTGGTGGATAATTGGATCGTGTATAATTCCTTTTTCTCCTACATCATTACGATTAGCTTCAAATTGAGGCTTAATTAAAGCCAATACATCTCCTCCAGCGGAAATAATTTCTTTTAATACTGGTAGAATGATACGCAATGAAATAAAGGATACATCTATTGAGACCAAATCAGGCTGACCATCTTTAAAATCTTCCAATTTACTATTCCTAAAATTTGTTTGTTCCATCACTACCACACGTGAATCTTGTCTCAACTTCCAAGATAGTTGATTTGTCCCAACATCTAATGCATAACTTAATTTTGCTCCATGCTGTAATGCTGCATCTGTAAAACCACCAGTTGATGATCCAATATCTAACATTATTTTATTTTTTACTGTCACATCAAAAATAGACATAGCTTTTTCTAGCTTCAATCCCCCTCTACTGACATAACGTAATATTTCACCTTTACGTTTCAATTGGGTTGTAACGGGGATTTTTTCACCAGCTGTATCGATTCGTTCGTTTTTATCTGTTAGGATGATTCCAGCCATAATGGCACGTTTTGCTTTTTCAACAGAATCAAATAAACCTTGTTCTACAAGGAGAATGTCAACTCGTTCTTTCTTCATCTTATTATCTCCTTTTATTGAAGTTGCAATAGATCAAGCATCTCAGATAATAACTGACTATCAAACTTACTATCTGTTTTTTTATAATGGTCTTCAATTTGCACTAAATTTTTTCTCGCATGATTTAGTTCATTTTCTAAAGCTTTTTTTGCACCTTCTAAACTCAACAGAGCTGGATAGGTACTTTTATTTAAAGTAGCGTCCATCCCAGTTTTCTTGCCTAGTTCTGTAGAGTCACCAATAACGTCCATTATATCGTCAAGAATTTGAAAAGCTAAACCAAAGTGTGCTGCAAATTCATCTAACAGTCGATTAACCGTAGGAGAGACATCTGCAATAAGTCCTCCAGCATAAATGGAAAATTTTAATAATTCTCCCGTTTTCTTTTCATGAACAGCCTTCAATAATCCTAGTGATAGTTTTTGATTTTCACCTTCGATATCTTCTGTTTGTCCAGCAACCATCCCCATTGGCCCGGCTGCTTTTGCTAAGGCTAAAATTAATGCTACTTTTTTTGCATCTGGTAAAGAACCTACTGATGCGATTTCAAATGCTTGAGTTAAGAGACCATCGCCGGCTAAAATAGCTATATCCTCGCCATAAACTTTATGATTAGTCGGTTTTCCTCTGCGCAGTACATCGTTATCCATCGCAGGAAGATCGTCATGCACTAATGAATACGTATGAATGTATTCTAATGCCGTTGCTATTTCATAACTTTTCGTTACATCTCCACCAAGAGATTGGACAGTAGCTAGCAGCAATAAAGGTCGAATACGTTTCCCACCCGCTGTTAAGGAGTATCTCATTGCCTGACTTAAAGTTCCATCTCGATACGTACCGTTATCTAAATATTTAATCAAAGCTGCTTCAATTAATGGCTTTTCTCTTTTCTCAAATAGATTGAATTCCATTTGCTATTCAACTCCTATTCGTTTGAATCAGATTCATTTTCAAACACTGTTTCTTCGCCATTTTCTTCTACAATTTTAGTTAATGTTTTTTCTGCATTTTGTAACGTTTCTTTACAAATCTTACTTAAGCCAACACCTCTTTGAAATTGATCTAGTGCTTCTTCCAAAGGAACATCGCCCCGTTCAAGATTTATAACAATTTCTTCCAATTGTTGCATAGCTTCTTCAAATTTTATTTTTTCTTTAGCGCTCATTTTTTTCCTCCATTTTATTTATTACTGTAGCTTCAAACTCGCCTTCATGCAAATGTATATGCACACGATCGTTTAGCTGAATCTGATGTATTGTTTTAACCACTTTCTTTTCTTTAGTCACGTAGCTGTATCCACGGTTCATAATTTTTAAAGGACTTAAATAATCTAACGATTGCATGGCGTAGTCCACTCTTTTAGCTGTATTTTGCATATAACGATCCATTTCATTAAGTAATTGTTGATTACCTAATTGCAAATCTCTTTGTTTTTGCTCTATTAGCTGAATAGGACTTGCTCCCATCAATCTATATTGCACTAACTTAAAATCTTGTGTTTTTGTCTGTACTTTTTCAGACAGCAATCTCTCCAGTCGTTCTGAAAGCATATCCAGATTTTGAGCATACCCTTCATACAATCTTTGAGGCTGTTTAAAAATATACGATTCTAAACTACGATTTAACCGTTGGCTCAATACTTCCATTTTCCTCATATAACTTTGAATCAAACGCAATCGCATTTGTTCTATTTTTATTAATTCATCAGAAAGCAAAGGAACTGAGAGCTCTGCTGCAGCTGTTGGTGTTGCAGCTCTCATATCAGCAACCAAATCAGCAATAGTTGTATCTGTTTCATGCCCTACTGAAGAGATGACTGGCGTTTTAGCTTCAAAGATAGCTCGTGCTACTTTTTCTTCATTGAATGGCCATAAATCCTCTATTGATCCCCCACCACGCGCCACAATCATTGTATCAAAATCGCCTTTAGCTTCAACCATTTTTATACTATTCACTATATCATCCGCTGCTTTTGCTCCTTGAACTAATGTCGGGAAAACAACAAGTTGTACAATAGGGTAGCGTCTTTTAATCGTTGTCATAATATCTCGAACTACTGCACCTGATGGGCTAGTCACAATAGCAATCTTTTTAGGGAAAGTAGAAATCAATTGTTTTGGTGCATCAAATAAACCTTCTTTTTTTAATTTCACTTTCATTTCTTCTAGAGCTTGATACAATGCTCCAACGCCATCTGGCTCCATATGTTCTACGTATATCTGATAATTACCACTTGCTTCATACAAAGAAATACGACCAATAATCAAAACCTTCATGCCTTCTTCAGGTGTAAACTTTAACTTTTGAAAAGCTCCTTTAAACATCAACGCCGAAATCTTTGCGCGCTCATCTTTTAAGCTAAAGTACTGGTGTGCATTAGGACGATTTCTAAAGTTAGAAATTTCACCAGTTAAATAAACCCTTTCTAAATAAGGATCTTGTTCAAATTTTCTTTTAATGTATTTCGTCAAAGCCGTGACGGTCAAATATTTTTCTGTCAAAAAAATCCTCCTGACTCATCGGTCAATTTAAATTGTTCTTTGTGCACTAATAATGGTTTGATATAATAGCATAGTAATCGTCATTGGCCCAACTCCGCCAGGAACTGGAGTTAAATAGCCAGCTACTTCTGCTACTTCATCTGCTTTTACATCACCAATTAATTTCCCATTAGCATCTCGGTTCATCCCTACATCTATAACGACTGCGCCTGGTTTGATGAAATCTTTAGTAACAAGGTGTCCTTTTCCAATTGCTACTACTAAAATATCCGCAGTTTTTGCTATTTCTGCTAAATGATTAGTCTTTGAATGGGCCATGGTTACTGTAGCATCATTCATCAATAGTAATTGAGCCATTGGTTTGCCCACTATATTACTACGCCCAATCACTACAGCAGTTTTTCCTGCAATCTCTATTTTGTGATTTTCTAGCAGCTTCATTATTCCATAAGGAGTACAAGCAATCTTATCCGGTTCCCCTATTAATAGTTTCCCCATATTAACAGGATGAAACCCATCAACATCTTTTTTTGGGTTAACTGCATTTAATACTTTTTTAGGATCAATTTGTTTTGGTAATGGTAACTGAATTAAAATACCATGAATGGCATCATCTTGATTAAATCGTTTGATTTCTTTTAAAATTTCTTTTTCACTAATTTCTTCAGAGTATCTCTCTACTACTGAATAAAAGCCTAAAGATTTGGCTCTTTTTTCTTTATTGCGCACATAAGTCTGACTAGCTGGATCTTCCCCCACAAGTAAAACAGCTAACCCGGGGGTCACGCCTTTTGATCTTAACTTATCAACCATTACTTGCATCTCTTTATTCATTTCAGCCGCTAAATCCTTGCCGCTCATTATAATTGCGCTAATAATAAATCCCACCCTTTTAACTCTACTAGTCTTTTTTTATTCTCAATATATTTATTTTACCATACGAAGCTATATTGTTGTATGCCTTCAACTCTGTTTCTCAGAAAAGAAAAAAGAGGCTTATTCAGCCTCTTTTTTCTCCAAGTTATTAACGATATTTGCTAATACTCCATTAACAAATTTCCTTGATTTTTCATCGCTATAAAGCTTCGTTATTTCAAGCGCTTCGTTTAAAGCAACTTTTGCTGGAACGTCTGGAACATAAAGCATTTCGAAAATAGCAATCCTCATAATGACTACATCTGTTTTTGCGAGTCTTTCCATTGACCAATTTTCAAGATACTTTTGAACTTCTTCATCAATAGTTAGTTGATTTTCGATGACACCTTTAACAAGTAAGTCTAAATACTCAGGTACTGAAACCATTTCCACTTCATCTGCTAAATCATTTGAGCTTATAAGAGCTTGTTGCATAGCTATCTCAGTGGCGAGATCCTCATTGGCTGATAATTGAAATAGAGATTGTAATGCTTTCTCTCTAATTTCGCGTCTGGTTAAATTCAATCTACTTCACCATCTTCATCATCAAAACTAAACAAATCTTTTAATTCAGTTTTTTCTGGCACAATTCCTACCACATGGATATTTACTTCTTTTAGCTCGATATCTGTCATTTGAATTAATTGTTCACGTACTTTTTTCTGTAATTCTAATGATACTTTCGGTACAGAAACGCCATAATTCAAATAACAGTATACATCTACTTTTAAACCTTCTTCGTCTGAAGTTAAATGGACGCCTTTTTTATGATCTACTCGTCCGAATAATTCAGAAACGCCTGAACTTAATTTGCCATGCATTGCGTAAACACCTGATACTTTACTTGCAGCAATACCTGAAATAACTTCAATAACTTCCGGAGCTACTTCAATTTCACCCAAAGTTGCTTTTGTTTTATTTACTGCAAAACTTGATTCTTCAGCCATCATCTAGACCTCCTATTGTCTTTATCTTAATTTTTTATGCACGAGAAACGTACGAACCATCTTGTGTGTTAACAATAACCATGTCATCAACGTTTACGAAGAATGGCACGTTAACATTTGCTCCAGTTTCCAATTTTGCTGTTTTAGTTCCACCTGAAGATGTATCTCCACGGATTCCTGGTTCAGTTTCAGCGATTCTTAATGTTACCGTATTTGGTAATTCTATACCTATTATTTCAGAGTTATACATTGAAATATGAACTTCCATATTTTCTTTTAAATATTTTAACTGACTTGCTATAGCTTCTTCAGGCAACTCCATTTGTTCATAATTTTCAGAATCCATGAAAACATATACCTCACCGCTCTCATATAAAAATTGCATTTTGCGTTTATCGATTTGGGCTCTTCCAACTTTTTCACCAGCACGAAATGTTTTTTCTTGAACATTTCCGTTTCTTAAGTTTCTTAACTTAGAACGAACAAAAGCTGCACCTTTACCTGGCTTAACATGTTGAAAATCGATTACTTTCCAAAGTCCACCGTCAAATTCAATTGTTAAACCTGTTTTAAAATCATTTACAGAAATCATTGTGTTTTCCTCCTAGAATCGTTCCTATTTTCTGTTTTAGTGTATCATTTTTCTATTCATCTGCCTAATACATTCTAGGTTTTCTTATATTTTAAAGAATAATTAGTTCCTTAGGAGAATGAACAATAACTTCATTTCCAAATTCAGTAATAACTAAATCATCTTCAATTCGAACTCCACCAATTCCAGGTAAATAAATTCCTGGTTCATTGGTAATCACATTCCCTTTGACAAATTTTTTCGTTGCCAATTTAGAAACGTTTGGACCCTCATGTATTTCTAAACCGATACCATGTCCTGTTGAATGCCCAAAAGCCTCACCATATCCATAACTAGCAATATGATTACGTGCAATAGCATCTAATTCTACACCCGTCATTCCTGGTTTAGCCGCATTAATTACTTTTAATTGTGCTTCTAGTGTAATAGCATAAATCTCTTTCAGTTTTGCGTCTGGTTCTCCTATAGCAAATGTGCGGGTCATATCCGAAACGTATCCTTCATAATAACAACCAAAATCAATAGTGACAAAATCACCCATTTCGATTATCTTTTTGCTTGCCACTCCATGAGGCATTGCTGAACGGATCCCGCTAGCTACAATCGTTTCAAATGAAACACCCGTTGCACCTAACCCACGCATATGAAAGTCTAAGATATTGGCTACCTCGATTTCTGACATTCCCGGCTTAATTACTCCTAATATATAACTATAAGCTGCATCAGAAATGGAACAAGCTTTTTTAATAATTTCAATCTCTGAAGAATCTTTAACTTCTCTTAATTCTTCAATTAAATTTGATACAGGAATTAACTCACTTGAAATAATTTGTTCTAAAAGTTCAAAGGTACTAAAACTGATATAATCTTGCTCAAAACCCATTTTTTCAATAGTATCTTTTTCTACTAACCGAGCAACCTCATCGTAAATGGGTCCGCTATTTTTCACAATTTCAAAACCAACAGCTTGGGTAGCTGCCTGTTCTGTATATCTAAAATCTGTTACAAAATAAGCATTTTCCATTGTAATTAGACTTAATCCTGTTGTTCCAGTGAAGTTAGATGCATAACGCAAATTGTAAGGGCTGGTAATTAATAAAGCTTCTATATTTTTTCTTTTCATACTTTCTCTTATCTTATTTAAACGAGACATCTGTTCCACTCCTCAATTTTTAATTCTGCACTAAGTCATTCTAGTTCGTATACTTGAACATAATCTATTTTATTATATCAAATTACAGGGTAAAAAGAAATAACCCTTCATTTTGGCTAATAAACAGACTTCAAAAGATTAAATCTAATAATCTGTTTGTTAACATCCGATTTGTCTCTTTACTGTTAGCCTTTTAAAATTTAGAGTTATTTCATTTTTTTTCCATTTACACATTTAGCTGTTATTATCATTTAAACTGGGTAAAAGATTACTTGCATGAATACTTAATATGGTAAGTATTACAATGAAAATAAACGATCTTATAAAAAAACTTTCAAAATAGGAACCTTATTATTTACCCAGCTTCTTTACATTTTTTCAATACTTTTGATAGGATGTATAATAATAAAAATCAACTGACTATTCCAATAATAAGCCACCATATACAAGGCTTTTCTTGATGTTAGATTATCCTTATGTATGATTTTCACATTAGAATGTAACCAACTATATTGTAATTGTTATATTTATCCCTCTCCCCCACCCGTCATATAGACAAATAGCAACGTATTAGCTTGTTAAAAAGCTGAAAAGCTCCTCACATTAAAATCCATGTAAGAAGCTTTTTACTATCATAAATACAATTAATACCACTTGGATTCTAACTAGCTATTTTGTGGTTTGATGTTGAGGGCAACTTCCTTTATTGCTTTATGATTTTTTTTAATTCCACTCTTTTCTGTCATCAAGTTCTTTATCGCTATGAAAAAATACACTAATCTTTATTGGATTTAATATAGTATTTTTAGTTGATCCGATAAAGGTAAATGAATCCGTTACCGTTTTACTTACTTCTACTTTTCCGTCTTCAAACATAAAAATAGCTCCTTTAAAGTTTGGTGATTCAATTAATTGTCTTTGAACCTCAGCTTTTGATAATGAAATCATGGTCTGGATTAAATAGTAATTTTCAGTTATCATCATTTGCTGCATCTGATTTTTATATATGTGAGCTGTTCCTCCCATAACTGTAGTAATCAAAAATACAAAAATTACTACTGAAGGTAAAATAGCTCCTTTTTGATTCATTATTTTAACTCCTTAATCTGTTCTGTTATTTTCACTTGTGCCTTGTAGCTTTCTTTATTTAAAAAAGAGACTTGTATAACTAAAAAATCACCGTTTTTTGTAAATGTAACTCTACTAACTTTCATTAATAATGGTTGATATCCACCTGATTCCGTTGTTTTAATTAAGGTTGTTTTATTTAAATCTTTTTGATAAACAATTAAACGGCGTACCCTACCAGCAGCATCCTGTTCTTCAAATCTTACCTTACTAGCTGTGATATCTTTAAATACTAGTTCTTTAATCTCGTATTCAAATTGATTGAGAAATAAATGCCATTCTAATTGACGATCTAAAAATGTTTGTTTTCGAATAGACTGGTATTGACTAGCTGTAAAACCAATTAATGAAACACATATAACTAAAACATATAAAGACACTATCGACTCTAACAGTGTAAACCCCTGTTCATTAAGGGTTGGTGATTTCAGTTGAAAGAATATCCATTTTCTTTTTACGACCATTGTATTGTATATGGATACCTTTTTTCTGGTTTGTTTCTGATAGATTGATACCATAAGTAATCTCTCCAGTTTGCCAAGTGCTATCTATATCTTGACCAAGTGCTATTTTTTGTGATTGTTCATAAGCAATCCGGACTAAATCAACCTCTATTTTTTCTTTTTTTATTGTGAGCAGTAAATTTGCTGTCATGGGTAAATAGAAACCAATACAGAGTGTTATTAGTAAGAATGCAATCAAACTTTCAAGTAGGATGTAGCCTTCTTGATTAAACCGTTTATTCCCATTTATAGCGTCCACTTCCCATTTGAAAAATTAATCCATGCCTAATTCCATCTATATCAAAATACAATGTGGAGAAGCTTTGAAGATTACCACTTCCACCATTAAATATGTATTGCTTATTAGATGGCGTTGTGATATTTTTTGGTAATTGCAAACGGTACTCTAAATAATGATTTTCTTGGGACATCGCTTTAAATGTAATATCATTATTACGTGCTGAAACATCTATTGAAGACCATTTACCAGATAATACAGCATAGTTTTGACTTGTCGTTATACCGCTTTGTAACTCTTCAACAAATAATTGAGTTGCTGTATTCTCAATGATTTTTTTTGAAAAAATAGTTGGAATAATTAACATGCTTGTTGCAATAAACAAAACGACTAGCATCTCGAAAAGCAACAATCCACTTGAATTTATTTTTTTCATGGGATAAGAATTTTTGCAGTAACCTTGCCATCAGAAAGTTGAAGTTTTGCATCCGCTTGTTTTGATTGTTCGTCACTCAAATATTTCGCTTCTTTTAATACCTCAAAAGTAGTAGCCTTAATACCGTATTCCATTTCGTATAACTCGACTTGAGTCTGCACAACAGTCACTAGTGCTTTGGTTCCTTGAGCATCCACTTTTTGTTTTTGTGTTACTACATTTGGAATAATCAATAACATCAAAATGGAAATAACAAACAGCACCAGGACCATTTCAATTAATGTAAAACCTTTAGCATCCATTTTTTTAAATTTATGCATTACATCATTCCCTCCATCATAGAAAAAGTTGGTAACAATAAGGCTAAATAGATACAAAGTATTAAAAAAGCTACAATCAGAAAAATAAACGGTTGAATCCAACTGAACATCCTCTGTAGTTGGATTAGCATTCGATCTTGACAATCTTGTGAATAAAGGGCTAATTCACTAGCTAATTGACTTGTTGCTTCTCCATGTAAAATGATAAGCCCTAATTCTTGATTAAAAAAAGTCAATGCCTGCATAGACTCTTGGAAATTTTGACCAGCTACTAGTTTCAGCTCCATGTATTCAGCTACTTCTCTCATTAATTTAGTCGCTTCTTTTGATTGCATTAGTTCAATGATTGCATTCATTTGGTAACCGCTTCTTAATAGTTGACTCCATTCATAACTAAAAAAATGGGTATAATAAAGTCGTAACATCGTATTCAAGAGTGGTATTCCCATGAAAAAAGTGGCTTTTTTTATCGCTGTCCCTGTTTTTAATCTTTGTTGAAAAATAATAAACAGCAATAAGAAAAATAGCAGACTAATAAATAAAACTGTTGGAAATTGTTGAATAAAAATAACGGCAAATCGATTTATCCATGATAAACTTCGATCTGTTGTGTTGTAAATTTCTTCAAAACTAGGTAATAAAACTAAACGCATCGCTATCATAATACCCGACATAAAAACCAATAAAATAATAGGATAGTGCAATAATTTTATCAGTTCTTTTTTTTGTTTTTCTTTATCTGCTAGATATTGTCCACTTGAATATAATACGAACGAAAAACGACCATGGATCAAGGATAAATAGACTTGCGAACACACTCGTTCTGAAAATCCTTGGTTCCTAATTACTTCATCAAATCGCTCCCCGTTTTCTAATTGATGGATAATCATTTGAATCCACACTACTTCTTTTGGCATAATTTTGGCTAAGAATACTAATGCTTCACCTAAAGTAAACCCTTCTTGCACTAAAGAAGATAACTTTATCAAAAATGACGCTTGAATAGAGAGAGTCGGTTTTTTATGGGATTTGGTATTTTTGAAACGTTGTTTTACTAATATAGCCATAAACATACGCCTTTCTAAGTAAACGATTAAAGGAACGAGGAGTATCATTTTGTTGATTGGTTAGTGTTAACTCATTAGACAAACAATTTCGTAAATCTTGCTTCGTTACAACTTCATAGATAACCGCTCTTTTTTCATGTCCTTTAACATGTGGACAAATCACTAAACTTTCTTCTTCACAAAAAGCGCACAGTTTTGGAACTAATTTCTGAAAAACAATCCCTAAAAGTGTTTGCCTTAACTGATCCATTGTTACTCCCAATTCTAATAAGCGTGAGAGTACCCCTACTGCATTTTTAGCATGGATTGTTGCAATCATCAAGTGTCCTGTTAAAGCTCCTCTTATAACCACCCTTGCGGTTTCTTCATCTCTTATTTCCCCAATAATCATTGTATCAGGATGATGCCTCAAACTTGATTTCAATAATGTTTCGTAGAAAATTCCAGCTTTTTCATTTACCTCCGTTTGTAAAAAGGCCGATTCTTCTATTTCAACAGGATCTTCTACTGTAATGACTTGCTGTTTAAATTGTGTATGATAATCTCGAATTAATTGATACATTGTTGTTGTTTTGCCAGATCCAACGGGACCAGAAAACAAAATCAACCCACTTTTAAAACGAACCAATTCATTCATTTCAATCACTTCATTTTGAAAAAATGTTGTGCGATTCAAAGAACCCGTTTTCATTTCATTTAGCAGACGAATCACCATGGACTCCTGGCTCCTGTAATTCGATATAGTAGAAAATCGCAGAGCTTGCTTGCTCTCTTTTAGCATTAATTGTATTGAGCCGCTTTGTGGTTTTCGGCGCTCTCCTACATCCATTCCGGAAAGATATTTAAAATAAGATATTAAACGATTGGCTTCTGTTGACTTTACTTGAGAGTGTTCATACAGCTCGCCACTAATTCTAAAAAAAAGAAAATAATGAGTTATTTCTGGCAATAGATGGATATCACTAGCTCCTTTATTTTGTGCTTCTAAAATTAAATTTTCAGCAAATTGTTCTATTTCCATTCTAATCGCCATTATAGAGACTTTATTCACTGGTTGAGATAGAATTCAAGTCTCGGGCTTCCCTCCTTAATTTTTTCATAGTTATCTAATGCCTCCTTTTTTTTAGTTCTCTTTTTTAATATTTGCATTTATTTCTTTTTTCTTTTTTTTACACAAAAAAAACACTTTTTACTTTATCAAAATAGATAAAATAAAAAGTGTCTTTAGATCGTTCGTTTTTAAATTCAATTTCTTTATAGTTCTGCGTTGTGGAAAACTTCTGATACATCATCATCGTCTTCAAGTTTGTCTAACATTTGCTCAAAGATTTCTTTTTTATCATCAGATAATTCCGCTGTTGTTTGCGGAATCATGGTCACTTCCGCTTTAGCTAAAACATATCCTTCATTCTCTAAAGTGTCACGTACTTCTGCGAATTCTGATGGATCTGTATAAATCTCAAAAACTTCATCTGACGTTTCCATTTCTTCTCCACCAGCTTCTAGCACACTCATAAGCACAGTATCTTCATCAACGTTCAAACCTTCTCGCTCAATAGCTATATAGCCTTTGCGCTCAAACATGTAGCTGACAGATCCTTTTTCACCCATTGCTCCACCATTTTTATTAAAAGCAACTCGTATATTTGTACCAGTACGATTTAAGTTATCTGTTAAAGAATGAACTAAAACAGCTACACCACTAGGACCGTAACCTTCATAAGTTACTTCATCATAATTTTCACTTTCGGTTGTACTGCTACCTTTTTTAATGGCACGTTCTATATTGTCATTAGGCATATTATTAGACTTAGCTTTATCCATCACCATACGCAATGAAGGGTTCATATTTGGGTCAGGTCCACCACTTTTTACAGCCATGTAAATTTCTCTAGATATCTTTTGAAAAATTTTTCCACGTTTTGAATCTTGTGCATTTTTTCGTCCTTGGATATTATTCCATTTTGAATGTCCTGACATTCAACTCCCTCATTTCATTGTTTATTTAGGCAAGTAAGCCTTATCTATTCTACCAAAAAATAAATGGTTGAGCAATCTTTTCTAAAATGCATAAAACTTGTTTTAGTCTCGATATTTTTTCTTCTTTTTATAATTGGTCTTATGAAAAACGAAAAAAAGTACAGCTAAGATAATACCAGTTGCTGCTCCTATACTGTCTAGTTGAATATCTTGCAATAGAGGTGTTCTATTGGGAGTAAGACCCTGGTGGAATTCATCCATAGCCGCATAACCAGAAGCCAACAACCAAGAGATAAGTATAGATAAGCTCAGACTTGCCAACTTATTTTTCAAACCTAAAAACCAAAATAATCCCAAAAGAAAATAAGTTCCAAAATGGGCAGCTTTACGGATAAAGAATTCCACAAATTTACTATAACCAAGTGTTTGAATACTTATCTCACTCCCTGCATAGTTAAACTGAACACTATTCAACAAGTTTTTCAGTGGTTCTTTAGCTAATAGTTGATCAAGCATAGGAGTAATTGATTGTGCTTCATAAGGTTGGGATGAACTGTAAAAAAGAATGCCCATGATAGCCAACGCTAAAATAATATAACTGCTATCTCTAGTTGTCGAACGCATATTCACACTCCTTTTCCTAAATGTTTTTTAAATTTAACTAGCACAATTGAAATTTTTCTATTCATTTTAGTATATCAAAAATGAAGCAAAAATAAACTCGTTTCTGCTAAATTCTTCAAAATAAAAGACACTTATCTTTTTAGATTCAATTTATTTTTTATTTGGTATTTTCATATTTTAAATAACTAGACTATAATAGAGTAAGATTAATAAAGAAAGGGATTTTTTTAGATGACTTACGAAATGAATTGGGATTTAGACTCTATTTTCTCAGGTGGAAGTGGATCTAGTGAGTTACAAAATAAACTAAGTTTAATCGAAGAACAACTAGTTAGCATAACTGAGCAAGTAAATAAATGGGATAGTGCAAAAGACAAACCAGACTTCAAAGAATTTTCAGCTATGTTAGAAAGTCAAGAAAACATTACCTTTGGTTTATCACAAGTGCATACCTTTGTTGAAGCTGTTCAGTCAGCAGATGTTACAGACAAAAAAAGTGGCGCTTTATTCGGACAAATTTTCACACTCAGTAGTTCATTTGATACCATTAAAACCATTCTCACAAAAAAAATAGTCGCTATGTCAGATAAAGATTGGAAGGGTTTACTTTCTTTAAGTGAATTTCAACCAATTGAATTTGTCTTACAAGAAACTAGAATTCAAGGTAAAGAATTATTGAGTGAATCTGAGGAAGCTTTAATCAATGCTCTTTCAATAGACGGTTTCCAGGCTTGGAGTGACCATTATGATACGTTAGTTGCGACAATTGAAATCCCTTTTGAGGAGGCGGATGGTTCGCGCATGACTCTTTCCGCTGGACAAGCCTATAACAAAATGAATTCTGATCCTGATGAAAGAGTTAGAAAACAATTGTTTGATAAATGGGAAGTCGCATGGGCTGAAAAAGCTCCCTTATTCGCTGATGCATTGAATCATTTAGCCGGTTTTAGATTAACTGATTATAAAGCACATGGCGTTTCGGATTTTTTAAAACGTCCTTTGGAATACAATCGGATGGAAAAAGAATCGCTAGATGCTATGTGGAAAGCAGTCAGTGAACACAAACAACCTTTTATTGATTATCTGAATCGTAAAGCTCAACTAATAGGGAAAGATCAATTAGACTGGCAAGATGTTGAATCTCCTGTTTTAGTGGGCAATACCAAACCACAGCTTTATCCATACGATAAAGGCGCCAATTTTATCATAGCTAACTTTAAAAAGGTCAGTCCAAAAATGGCATCTTTTGCTCAAACTGCTTTTGAAAAGAATTGGATTGAAGCCGAAAATCGTAGTGGGAAACGTCCGGGAGGCTACTGCGCCGAGTTGCCAGAAAGTAAAGAATCTCGAATATTTATGACTTACGCTGATTCACCTGGTGAAGTATCTACGTTGGCTCATGAATTAGGTCATGCTTTCCATAGTTATGTAATGAAAGATTTACCGGCATTAAACCAACAATACGCAATGAATGTAGCAGAAACTGCCAGCACCTTCGCCGAAATGGTTGTTGCTGATGCCACCGTAAAAGATGCAAAAACTAAAGAAGAAAAAATAAATTTACTTGACACAAAAATCCAAAATTCATTAGCTATGTTCTTAAACATACATGCTCGTTTTATTTTTGAAACTAATTTCTATGCAGAACGACAAAACGGAATTGTTACAGATGAACGATTATCTGAATTAATGGACGCAGCTCAAAGAGAAGCATACAAAGACTCGTTGAATTCTTATCATCCCCATTTTTGGGCTAGTAAATTGCATTTTTTCATTACTGACGTTCCTTTTTATAATTTTCCTTATACCTTTGGTTATCTTTTCAGTCTAGGTATTTATGCGCAGTATTTAGAAGACAGCACTGGTTTTGAAAATCGGTACATCGCTTTATTAAAAGACACTGCTTCAATGTCTACAGAAGACTTAGCTAAAAAACATTTGCATGTTGATTTAAATACGCAAGATTTTTGGGTAGCTGGTATTGAAGTTATGGAAAAAGAAATCCAAACATTCTTAGACCTCACTGAAGAATATACAAAGTAAGATACAAAAAAAGACGAAGCTAGATTAATTTTATTAATCTAGCTTCGTCTTTTCAATTAGTACTACGCTTTTATTTTAGTATCTTCCGAACCCAACAACTTTGCTAGCCCACCATCCAGAACTATAAGAGGTATAAGCCACTCCAGTGCTGCTTTGTGAACCAACGAAACCGCCGCCACCTGTTACAATCCCAACATGATCCACAGTAGAACCACCTAATGAAAAGAATACTAAGTCTCCTGCTTTTGGATTAGATACACGCGATGAAGCACTGTATTGTGCAGATGCAACACGTGGAATAGAAACTCCAGCAGATCCTAAGACATATTGAGTAAATCCAGAACAATCAAATCCACTTGCAATTGATGCTCCGCCCCAAAGATAAGGTTTCCCTGCTGATAAAGCAGTGTTGATAGCCGGTTGCATTGAAGATAGAGATGTTCCGCCTATTGAAGGTGCTGGTACTGGCTTTTTAACTGGTACTGGTGTTGTCTTTTTAACTGGTGCTGGTGCTGGCTTTTCAACTGGTGCTGGTGTTGTCTTTTTAACTGGCGCTGGTGTTGTCTTTTTAACTGGCGCTGGTGTTGTCTTTTTAACTGGCGCTGGTGTTATCACAACTTTATTGGCAGTTGGTTTACTTACAGATACTGATGTATTTGACTCTTGATTTGAAGAATTAACAGAACTTGATTGAGTAGAAGTTTGTGCTTCTTCAGCTACTTCTGTAGTATTCTGTTCAGTAGTTGCAACATTTTCAGTTGAAGCAGCTTCTATTGTTACTCTAGATTCTTCTTCTTTTTGTTCAAAAGCTACTTGAACAGCTTTTTCTGCATCTGCTTGAGCTGTTGTATAATCTGCTACTGCTTGTTCTGCAGCTGCTTTTTGTACTAAGAAAGCATCTTTATCTGCTTGCGCTGTTGACATTTCTGAAGCAAGTTGCGATACAACTACTTCTTTTTCTAACAATTGTTGCTCAAGTGAGCTCTGTGTATTTTCTAATTGAGCTGCTAAAGCATTTTGTTGTACGATAGTTTTTTCTGTTTTTGTTTTCTTTTCAACAACCAGTTTTTGATCTTGTACTTGTTCTTCCACAAGGTTTTTATTAGCTGTTACCATGTGATTAACGACATCTACACGACCAATAACATCTACTAAAGATTCTGCTTCAATAATAAATTCTATGTAGTTCTGTGTATCTCCATTAGTTTGAACTGTACGTGCTTGTTTATCTAATTGTTCATTGCGTTCTTCAATCTTTTTTTCTAGTGAGTCAATCTCAGTTTTTAAAGTTACCATCTCTTCTTGAGATTTGTTAATATCTCCAACCATTTTTTGAGATTTTTCTTTATTAACATTAATCGTTTTATTTATCGCTTCTAATTGTGATTGTGTATTGTTTTTTTCTGTTGATAAGCCATTTATTTTTTGATCAGCTGTATCTATGTTATTTTGGTTTGTATTTGATGTTTGTTTAGCTTCTTCAATTTTATCATTATAAGATTCAGCACTAGCTGTTATAGGTAGAATAACAGAACCAAAAGTCATTGTTCCTAAAATTGCAATTGAAAGTAATTTCTTATTCATTAATTATTCTCCTCCAAAAAAATAGTTATTTTTAAAATAATTAAACTGTTATCACCAGTTCACAAAGTTCAGTATAGCATGAAGAACACTTTTAAAGATTACTTTTAGGTTACAATTCAATGTCAAATAATAACACTTAGAAGATAAATAAATTTTATATGTGTTATTATGATTTTGATCAACAACAACCTCTTGAAACTTTTACGAATTATGCTAATTCTTCCTTTTATGAGTTTGCAGTCTAAAAATCTATTTCTTCAATAGTCCCGAAAAAAGTCCTATAAAGAATGTATGAATGATTCAAGCTTAGCTTTTTTTAGAATGACTGGTTAACGTGTTATCTATTTTATTCTCTTGCTTTTATAAAATAAAATAGTGTATCATGTAGTGTTAGATAGTTTATTTATCTATACTACATCTTTATATATTTTAGGAGGATTTATAATGTCTAAAGATTACCGTGTATTACTTTATTACCAGTACGTTAACATTGAAAACCCTGAACAATTTACAGCTGAACATTTAGCTTTTTGTAAAGAAATTGGTTTGAACGGCAGAATTTTAGTTGCTGCAGAAGGCATAAACGGAACCGTTTCTGGAACATTTGAACAAACTCAACACTATATAGACACCATGCACGCTGATTCTCGCTTTGCTGACACTGTATTTAAGATTGATGAAGAGAATACGTCAGCTTTTAAAAAAATGCATGTTCGCCACCGTCAAGAATTAGTTACATTAAACCTTGAAGATGACATCAATCCAAACGAACTTACTGGTACTTATTTAGAACCTGAAGAATTTCGTAAGGCTATTTTAGATGAAAACACGATCGTGATTGACGCACGTAATGACTATGAGTTCGATTTAGGACATTTTAGAGGTGCTGTCCGTCCGGAAATCCGTACTTTTCGTGAACTTCCTCAATGGATTCGCGAGAATAAAGAAAAATTTATGAACAAACGTATTGTCACTTATTGCACTGGTGGAATTCGTTGCGAAAAATTTTCCGGTTGGCTTCTTAAAGAAGGATTTGGAGATGTGGGACAATTACATGGTGGGATCGCCACTTACGGTAAAGACCCCGAAGTTCAAGGAGAATTATGGGATGGACAGATGTATGTTTTTGACACTCGCATAAGTGTTCCAGTAAACCAAAAAGAACATATTATTGTTGGCCGTGATTGGTTTGATGGTTTGCCTTGTGAACGTTACGTGAACTGTGCAAACCCCAAATGTAACCGTCAAATTCTAACTTCTGAAGAAAACGAATTTAAATACCTAAAAGGGTGCTCTCATGAATGTCGTGTAGCTCCTGAAAATCTTTACGTTAAAACGAACCATTTGAGCCAAGAAGAAGTGAGCGAACGTTTAGCTGCTATTGGAGAAAAGCTTCCAGCAAACAGTTTATAAAAAATTACACCAACTAACAGCTAAATCCTAATCACTTCAAAAAACGTAATGTAATCATAACCAGCGATTATTATCCATAAAGTGGACACAGGTCTGCTCCCTCAAACGCATTATAGACCAAATAGTTGCAAGTAAAAAACAGGACATATGTCCTGTTTTTTTACCCTAAAATCAAGGCGTCATCACTGACCCGATTGCCGCTATTTTTATGAAACAATTCTAATAAATCTGGTACAGTCATTTGTTGTTTCTCATTTCCACTTACGTCCACCGCTACCTGTCCATTGTATAACATAATTAACCGATTGCCGTATTCAATTGCATTTTCCATATTGTGAGTAATCATCATAGCTGTCAGTTGCTCTTCTCTAACTATTTTATCTGTTAACTCTAATACCATTTTACTCGTCTTTGGATCCAATGCGGCTGTATGTTCATCTAGTAAGAGTAGTTTTGGAGCTTGTAAAGCAGCCATCAGTAACGTCAAGGCTTGACGTTGTCCACCAGACAATAATCCAACCTCCATTTTCAGACGATTTTCTAAATTTAAATCTAACTGTTTTAATCGTTCACGAAATTCTGTTCGCTGTTTATCTTTTACTCCTAAGGAAAGTCCACGTTTTTTGCCACGCTTATAAGCAACTGCTAAATTTTCTTCTACGCTTAAGCGAGTAGCCGTCCCCATTTTAGGATCTTGAAAAACACGACCAATGTGTTTTGCTCTTTCAGCTGTTTTTTGGCGTGTTATATCTTCTCCTGCTAAACGAATACTGCCTGAATCTATAAAGAAACTACCAGCAATGCTATTTAACAGTGTTGATTTCCCCGCACCGTTGCCACCAATAATAGTAACGAATTCACCTTCTTCAATTGTTAAATTTAGCCCTTTTAAAACATGATTCTCATTAACTGTCCCAATTTCAAAACTTTTATGGATATCTTGTACTTTTAGAATAGCTGTCATTTAACTATCTCCTCCTTTACTCTACGTACTCTACGATTTTTTTGACCTACTTTAGATTTTCTTTTTATTAACGGGGTAGAAAGAGCAATTGCTAAAATAAGTGCCGAAAATAATTTAATATCTTGCGGATCAATACCTAGTTGCAATACCAAATCAATGATTAATCGGTATACAATTGATCCAACAACAATCGTTAACAATCGTTTTGCAAATGATAACTGATGAAAAAGTACTTCTCCAATAATAACTGAAGCAAGGCCAATCACAATTGTTCCAATACCCATTCCAATATCGGCATAACTATTATTTTGTGCAATTAATGCCCCAGATAAAGCAATTAAACCATTGCTTAACATATATCCAATAACTTTCATTGTATTCGTATGAATTCCATTTGCTTCACTCATAGCCTCGTTATCTCCAGTTGAACGAATGGCTAAACCTGTTTCTGTATTAAAAAATAAATACAGCAAAAAGATAACTAATAGGCTCGCCATCATTCCAACAACTAAGACAGCCATACGACTATTTAAGCCGTACGATTGAACTGTTCTAATCAATGTTTCTTCTCCTAGCAGAGTAACGTTTGCTTTACCCATGATTCTTAAATTAATAGAATATAGTCCTGTCATTGTCAAAATACCCGTTAATAGAGCCGGTATTTTCAATTTCGTGTGTAAAAGACCAGATACAACTCCAGCTAACATTCCGCAAAATACAGCAATTAGTGTTGATAGGATTGGTGAAATTCCAGCTACAATTAAGCTCGCACATACCGCTGCGCCTAAAGGAAAACTTCCCTCGGCTGTTAAATCTGCAATATCTAATATCCGAAAAGTCAAATAGACACCTATAGCCATAATCGACCATAATAAACCTTGTGAAATGCTTGATAATATAATACTCATAGTGTATAAAACTCCTCCATTATCCTTTTAGTCTGGGACCACAATACTTGCAGGATCTATTCCCAATGCTTTTGCCATTTTTTCATTTACAACTAATTCTAAATTATTTGAAGTCTCAACTTTCATTTCAGCTGGTTTCTTTCCCTCTTCAATAATTTCTAATGCGATTTCAGCTGTTTGACGTCCTAAATCTGTGTAGTTTATTCCATATGTTGCTAAAGCGCCGGCTTGCACCATTTCTGCTGAGCCAGGTATTACAGGCAATTTGTACTCAGTTGCAATTTCTCCCACTGTTGGCATCGTGCTAGCTAGAGTATTATCTGTTGGGATATAAACTGCATCAACTTCTTGTGCTAATGTTGTCATAACTTGTTGTACATCATTCGTTGAAGTCACTGTTAAAACTTTTACTGCTATTCCCTTTTCTTTGATAGCTTTCTCAGCCAAAGCTGCTTGAATCTTTGAATTTGGTTCGCTTGAATTATAAATGATTCCTACTGTCTTAGCCTCAGGAGCTATTGATACTAATAGGGCGATTTGTTCTTCAATTGGGACAATATCACTTGTTCCAGTCAAGTTTTTCCCTGGTTTTTCCATACTTTCTACCAAACCAGCATCAACTGGATCCGTTACTGCTGTGAACAAAACGGGATCCTCTTCTGTTACATTCGCTAAAGCCTGAGCAGCTGGTGTAGCAATTGTCAAGATAACGTCGTTTTCCCCAGCTAGACGTTCACTCATACTTTGTAAGTTTGCTTGATCTCCTTGCGCATTTTGATAATCAACGGTCAGATTCTCACCTTCAACGTATCCCGCGTCTTCAAATTCACTTAAGAAGCCTTTACGTGCTAGAGATAAAGAATCGTGTTCCATATACTGTAAGATTCCTACATTTATACCGTCTTCTTTTCCATCTCCTGCTTCTTTACCAGTACCACAGCCTGCTAATACTATTCCTGCTATCATTAATCCTAATCCTGTTTTCCAAATCTGTTTATTCTTCTTCATTTTCTTTTCCTCCTAGTCTCCTCTTTTTTTCATCAAATCAATTATTTGAGAAACTAAAAACACCCACATAGATAAACGTACAATCTAAGTGGGTGTTGCTTGTTATTTTAAAAAAGATAAAATAGGTTTCTTGCACCACATAGATATAACTTTCATCTATGTGACGCATTCAGCTCAATACAAAATGCCTTAGCCATCATAGATACAAACATCACTGTTTCCTGTTTGTATCCAAGTGTGACCTGTCTACAAACAGCTTCTAAAATAGCTAAAGAAATAATTATTTAGTTGTGTCCTGTTTTTTGGCAGATTATTCATATTGATTCCCTCACAATTCATTTTTTGGATAGCCCAAGTATAAAAAACAAATAAAAGCTTGTCAATACATTTATTAGTTTTTTTTAATGATTTTATCATCATATATTCATTTTATTCACTACTTAGAGATATTTCAACTTATCTTATCACCTATTCCATTCAAAAGTTAGGTTTTTTTGTAACTTTTTGATATAATTAACAGAGTAACTTTAATCAAGACTATGAATTTGAGGTGAAATCATTTTGAAAGATTCAGAAAAAAATACAATTCCATTTTTCTTAGCAAAATTAAAAAAATTTTTTACGATGATTAAAAAAAAGTTGAAAGAAAAATGGTCTTCTTTCACACAGAAAAGAAAAGAGCAAAGCAACCAGTCCGACGCTCAACAATCTACTTCATCTAACCATTCTCCTGTAGAATCAAAACAACCAAATACAAATCCTGAAACACTTGATGACAAATTTATTGGTATTTTATTGGCTGCAAAAGGATGGGTTGTTGTGAAAAGTAAGAATATTAAAAATACTATCACTAAAAAAAATCCAGAAAATAATAATGAAGAAAGCACACGATCGAATCGTTATCATTCCTTCTTTTTTGGCTTTAATGTCACTTACAACGTTCTAAAAAACCTTTTTATTGCTTTAATCATTTTTCTTTTAGTTGGTGTAGCATTTGCAGGTGGAACAGGATTAGGCTACTTTGCTTACTTAGTCTCTAAAGACGAACCACCTACGTATAAAGAAATGAATGCTGATTTAAAGAATATTGAAACGACTTCTTCTATTTATTATGCTGGCGGAGAGTTAATCAGTGATTTAAGAACAGACTTAAAAAGAACAACAATGCCTTTAGAAGATATGTCTGATTTAGTTCAAAAGGCCATTATAGCAACAGAAGATGAGTATTTTTACGAGCATAACGGAGTCGTGCCTAAAGCTATTGCTCGTGCACTTTTTCAAGAAATTACCGGGGCTAGTTCAGTCTCTGGAGGTTCTACTCTGACCCAACAGTTAGTCAAGCAACAAATTCTAACGAATGAAGTTTCATTTAAACGTAAAGCTAATGAAATCTTACTTGCTTATCGTCTTGAAAATTTTTTTTCAAAAGATGAAATATTAGAATCCTATTTAAACGTCTCTCCTTTTGGACGAAATAATCACGGAGAAAATATTGCCGGTCTACATGAAGCTTCTTCTGGCATCTTTGGTGTTGCTTCAAAAAAATTGACCCTGCCACAAGCCGCTTTCATTGCTGGGTTACCACAAAACCCTATCGTATATAGTCCATATAGCCAATATGGTGAAGTTAAAGATGATTTATCCGCTGGGTTCGCTAGAAAAGATGAGGTTTTATTCCGGATGTACCGCGAAGGCTCTATCACTAAGAAAGAATACGATAAAGCAAAAAGCTATGATCTAGCAGCGGACTTCGTCCAACAAGATACAACAACCAAGCAAAATAATTCTTACATCTATAATGCCGTTGAAAAAGAAGCACGCAAAGTTTTAATGGAACAACTGTATACAGCAGATAAGTTTACTGCTACTGATTTAGCAGCTGATAAAAGTTTATACGATGAGTATTATGAAAAAGCCGATCAAAAAATGCGGATGAACGGCTATCAGATTAAAACAACTATTGATAAATTTGCTTATGATGCTATGCAAAATGTCGTTACTAGTAATGCTAAAAATTTAGGTTATAAAAAAGAAATCGACTGGAAGAATCCAGAAACCGGTGAAACAACTACAATCATTGAACCCGTTCAAAATGGTAGTGTCTTACTAGACAATGAAACAGGTGCTATTCTTTCCTTTGTCGGTGGAGTTGATTTTAATCTCTCACAAGTAAACCATGCGTTTGATACCAATCGATCTCCCGGTTCTACTATAAAACCTATCTTAGTTTATGCTCCAGCGTTGGAAAACGGGACCATTACACCAGCTACTATTGTTCCTCAAACAAAATTAGTCGTCCCTGATGGTGTTACTGGTACCCATGAAATTACAAATCACGGCAACAGCGTTCCCGAGACATGGATTAGTGCCCGCAAAGGATTAGCTGCTTCTAGCAATATTGTTGCTTCAAGGATCTATATGGAGATGCAAAAATCATTTGTTCCTGGGGAGTACCTCCAAAAAATGGGGATAGGAACAGATTCGATTGCAGAGGAAGAATATAAAAATATTTCCTTAGCAATAGGTGGAACTGACGGTGGAGCATCTGTATTAGAACAAACCACTGCTTTCTCTACTTTAGCAAATAAGGGGACACATACAGAAAATTACATGATTGAATCTATTGAAGATTCAGCTGGTGACGTTCTTTATCAACATGAAGAGAAATCCAACCCAGTCTTTACTCCTCAAACAGCGTATCTTACTATTGATATGATGCGAGATGTTTTAGCTGCTGGTACGGCTACTGATGTAGAAAGTCAATTGACTTTTAGTGCTGACTTAGCTGGTAAAACTGGAACTTCAGATTTGCAAAAAGATATTTGGTTCATTGCTAGTACACCCAAAGTTACTTTGAGCTCTTGGATTGGGTATGACAACTCTGTTGAAGAAAATTATTTGGATCTAAGTTCTGGTGCTGGTAGTTCCGGAAGCAGAAATCGAACTTACTGGGCTCAACTTGCTAACGCCATTAATAACGCTAACCCAACTATTATGGGAGCCAACCAATCTTTCCAACAACCTAAAGGAATTGTTCCGGCAACTGTAAATGAAAAGACTGGTACAAAAGCTGGAAAAGTTAAATTAGCTGATGGAAAAGAAATAACTGTTTCTGGTGAAACAAAGACAGAAATTTTTAATAGCAAATACCTCCCAAAAGCAGCTACGTATAATTTTGCTGTTGGCGCAAGTAACAAAGACTTAAAAGACTTTTGGGGTGGAGTTGCTACCGCCGAAGAAAAAGCTGAAGCCGAAAAAGCAAAAGCTGAAGCTGATAAAAAAGCTGAAGTTGCAGAAGAGAAAAAAGCTAAAGAAGAAAAAGAGGATAACGCTAAGGCTGAAGCAGAGTCCAAGGCTAAAATAGAACTAGAAAAACAAGCTGAAGCTGAAGCTAAAAAGAAGGCTGACGCAGAGGCCAAGGCTAAAGCTGAGTCTGAAGCTAAAAAGAAGACTGAATCTGATTAATACAACCCCTAAAAAACCCGACTGAAGAGAAATCTTCAGTCGGGTTTTTTAATTTATTTAGAAGTTCCACGGTTGGCAATGTGATGAGGTAAGATGATTGTTTTTTCATCTACTTCTTCTTTATTCATCAATTTTGTCAATAGACGCATAGAAACAGCGCCGATATCATACAAAGGTTGAGTAATTGTACTCAATTTAGGGCGAACCATTTCAGTTAATTTTGAGTTATTAGCCGTAATGATTTCAAAGTCTTCTGGTATACGAAGATTTGAGTCTAACGCACCATTTAAAATACCAACTGCTAGCTCATCATCTCCAACAAAAGCTGCTGTTGCATTTGCTTCAGCTAGTTTAGAAAAGATTTCTTCTCCAGCTGAGAAAGTATAATCTGTTTCAAAAATTAAGCTTTCATCAAACAGGATGCCTGCATCTGTTAAAGCTTTTTGGTATCCTTTCATCCGATAAACACTATTAATGGGCTCATCTTTTTGAGATCCAGAAACGAACGCAACACGTTGATGACCCTTAGCTAGTAGCTCAGCAATTGCTTCTTCTGTTGCTGCTTCATAGTCGATATTCACACTACCTACTTGCTTGTCAGGGTCAACTGTACCTGCTAATACTACCGGGATTTTTGAACGTGAAAATTCAGCACGCAATTCATCTGTGATTTTATGTCCCATATAAATTAAACCATCGACTTGTTTTGCCAATAAGGTATTTAAGACATTTACTTCTTTTTGATCATTTTGATCAGAGTTAGCTAGGATAATATTGTATTTGTACATTGTAGCAATATCATCAATCCCTCTAGCTAATGATGAAAAATATAAATTTGTAACATCAGGTATGATTACCCCTACAGTAGTCGTTTTTTTACTAGCTAAACCACGAGCAATTGCATTTGGTCTATAATCTAAACGATCGATAACATCTAGTACTTTTTTTCGAGTAGTTGGCTTAACATTAGGATTTCCGTTGACAACTCTAGAAACAGTCGCCATTGATACATCCGCTTCTCTAGCGACATCATAAATTGTAATCGTTTGTTTTTCCATATATATTATCTCCTTTAATTGAGTTTATTTTGTTCATTCGTATTATCCTAATACAATCTATCAGACTTTCACGCATAATGCAAGCGTTTTACTTACGTTTTCATGAAAGTTTCATTTTGAGTTTTCATTAATTTGTATTCTTCTATTTATTTTTTTATCTTTATTCTTTTTTATTTACGTTTTTTATTTATTCAATGATACAATTAGAAAAGATTAAGATACTTTGGAAAGTTGGGGTTAAACTATAATGAACAAAAAGCTAAATGAGTTAAAAAAATGGTTAAAAGAAACTAAAACGGACTGCGTATTAATTAATGATCCGGAAAATATTGCTTACTACAGTGGCTATAAAAGTGATCCTCACGAAAGAATTTCAGCTTTGGTTGCTTTCCCTTTCGCTGATCCCTTTCTTTTCACGCCTTCTTTAGAAGTAAATGATGCAGAAAATAGTGAATGGTCTTTTTCTGTTTATGGCTATCTAGATAATGAAAGTCCTTGGTCTATTATTTCAACAAAAATACAAGAAATAATAGTTGGTACAAATAGATTTGCAATTGAAAAAGCGTTTTTAACTGTGGAACGTTATGAAATGCTCCTTTATTTTTTTGAGAACTCTCAATTTATAAATATATCAGAAAAAATACAAGAAATGAAGCTTATCAAAAATCCTGATGAAATAAACCGTATGATAGAAGCTGGAAAGTGGGCAGATAAAGCTTTAGAAATTGGCTTTAATAGTATCAAAGAAGGTATTTCTGAAGAAGAAATCGTTGCGGAAATTGAATACCAGTTAAAAAAACAAGGTATAAAAGAAATGAGTTTTGAAACGATGGTTTTAGCTGGCGACCACGCTGCTAGTCCGCATGGTATCCCTGGTTCAAGAAAAGTTAAAAAAAATGATATGGTTCTTTTCGATCTAGGAGTAGTTTGTAACGGGTATACTAGTGATGTTACGAGGACAGCTATTTTTGGCAAGCCATCAATAGAAGCTGAAAAAATTTATTCTGTTGTTCTTAAAGCTCACCAAGCTGCTATTGCAGCAGTGGAACCTGGTGTAACTGCTGGACAATTAGATGAAATCGCACGAGATATTATCACGAAAGAAGGATATGGAGACTACTTCACCCATCGTCTTGGACATGGATTAGGAAGCAACGTCCATGAACACCCTTCCATCATGAAGGACAGCGAGTTAATCATTAAAGAAGGTATGTGCTTTTCAATAGAACCTGGAATTTATGTACCAGAAGTTGCAGGTGTTAGAATTGAAGATTGCTTATATGTAACAAAAAATGGTTGCGAACTTTTCACAAAAACATCTACAGCCTTTCAATCAATTATTTAAAAAAAAGATGCTATTCCCCTTTTTTCAATAGGAAAATAGCATCTTTTTCTAATAGTTAAAAATCTACATTTGTATTATTTGTTTTACGGTCTTTCAAATCAGCTGATTTTTTTAGTTGTTCAGAAATTTTATGAACCGTTGACTATTTTTTAGTATCAAATGAATTAGATTGATTTGAACTATAATCCATCGTATTTTTTTCAATTTCTTTTTTTAATGAGTCTGAATCTAATTTTACTCCGGTTTTTAAATCAGTTTCTTCTTTTTCAGTTTTAGCCTCATCAGCTTTTTTCTTTACATCTTCTGATACATCTTTAGCTACAACTTTTACATCTTTTTTTGTATCCGTAGCAATGTCTGCTAAATCTTCTGACGTATCTTTAATATTTGCCTTTGCATCATCAATAGTTGATGCGACCTCTTCTTTTGTATCAACAGCAGTTGATGTTAAATCAGATTTAACTTTATCCGTATTATCCATTAATTCTTCATGAATATCTTTCAAGTCAGCTCCTACTTCTTTAGAAGTTTGGGTTAACTGTTCTTTCATTTGAGAAGCTGTATCTTTTAAACTAAGTTTTATATCATCTGATGCGTCTTTAGCTACATTTTTAATTTCTATTCCTTTTTCTTTTGCAATATCTGAATAATCTTTCGCTGTATTTTTAGCATCTGAGGCTTGTTTAGCTAAATCATCGCGTAATTCTTTTCCAGATTTAGGTGCAAATAATAATGCCGTAATACTAGCTGTTGCTGCTCCGATAAGTGTACCTAATAAAAAACCATGTTTTTTTGTCATAATTAATTTTCTCCTTTTCAAGTTAACTTATTTTATTTTACTTATCTAATTAGTCTATCGTAATGAGTTCGGTTAGTTTGACTTTCGTTTTCGATTTAAATTTAAAGCTGTTTTCCCAACTTTTGTTACCATTCCTGCTTTGACTGTTTTTTTGGTTGTACCAGAAACATGTTCTGCTAAATGACGTGTTGACGAATTCAAACTTGATACAGACATCCCTAAATCTCCAATTGCTTGGAATACAGGATCAGTTTTGCTTAATTTTCCATTTACATCATCAAGCGTTGTGTTCGTTTTGTTCAATAGACCTTCCACTTCAATTAACAAACTATCAGCGTCTTTAGTTATTACTTCGATGCTGCTATTTGCTTCTTTTACAGTTTTAGAAACTTCTTCGATTACTTTTGAAACTTTTAATAATACCACAATTAAAAAAACGACTAATGCAGCAAATGCTATTGCAGCTATTAAAGCTGCTACTTCTCCACCTGTCATGTTAGTTCCTCACTTCCTTCATTTTATTTATGATTACTCAATTTTATGCTATTTTACAAATGAAGAACCATTAAAAAAATAATCGTCTCACTGCAAAGTATAATAAAATCACTTCATATTTAGAATACCATATCGTTTTTACCACTTCAAATGATATGATACCGATTACCAAATAAAAAAAGAAGTCTCATTTCTTCTTTAAAATCATTTTAGAATTATTAAGATAGTTAAAAATTTGCTAGGTTTATTTTCCTTTCTTTTATTAATTTGTTATGATTAAAAATAGTAAGCTGTTTTCAAAAATTATGTCCAAAGGAGTCTTTCAATGAATAATCAACCAGACAGTTCTGTTACTACAGAAGTAGTAGATTCCGTTGCAGAACAAACATCTTTTTTTATAGATTTTTGGCAAAATATCGATTGGAACTATTTATTATCTGCTGGTATCTCAAAAACAATCCAAATCTTTCTTTTCTTTCTTATTTTTCTTGTAATAAAAAAAATTGGAAATGCATTTATTACTAGAACTTTTCAAAATTACCGAAGAAAAAAACATATTTCTTTAAGTCGTTTAGATACTTTGGATAATCTCACCCACAACATTTACAATGCCATGCTTGGTTTCTTTCTAGCATATGCTATTCTTTCAGAAATTGGAATTCCTGTTGGCACGTTGTTGGCTGGTGCTGGTGTTGTCGGTTTAGCATTCTCTTTAGGGGCACAAGGATTTGTCAGTGATATTGTGAACGGTTTTTTTATTCTACTCGAAAAACAAGTGGACATTGGGGATGTTGTTACATTCAGTGACATTACAGGTACTGTTGTCGATGTCAACTTAAAAACAACTATCGTAAAAAGTTTTGATGGAACGCTAAACTTTGTACCTAATCGTTACATTACAATTGTCAGCAATCTATCTAGAGAAGACATGCGTGCTCAAATAGATATTCGAATGAAACCTGATGTTGATATGGTAAAAGTGAATGCAATCATAGAACAAGTAAATAACCGATTAGTTCCTTTGCATCCTGAAATCACTCAACAACCAACTAGTTTAGGTTTAATGGATATTGGGGATAATTTTTTAGCAGTGCGAATTCATATTTTCACACTCCACGGTAGTCAGTACTCTATTCAAAATACTTTTTTCCAAGAATATGTTGCTGCATTAACCAAAGAAGGCATTGTCATTCCGTCAACTCCAATAAAAATGGCTACTTAAGTTTTTTTGCATCGTTTATGGAGTATGGTTTTACTCGCTATGTCGAAAGTCGCATAGACTTTTTATTAAAAAGAAAATAAACTAACGTTATGATTTTGTTTTAAGGACTATTTTTAATTGAATGAAAGGACTGGAAATATATTGACAACCCCAAAAATTTTAATTTTAACGGGCAGTTATGGAAACGGACATTTGGAAGTAACAAATGCTTTGGTTGCTGAGTTGAATAAACGTGGCATCACCGATATTGTTATTTCGGATTTATTTTACGAGGCTCATCCTATCCTCACTAGTTTCACTAAACAACTGTATCTGAAAAGCTTTACTAAAGGCCAAAGTATTTATGGGTTTTTATATTATAATTCAGATGCGCGCTTAACAGACTTTCGAATTGATCGTATTATTGACCGCTATGGATACATGCGCATAAGTCAACTAATGAATAGCTATGATTTTGACGTTGTTATTAATACTTTTCCAATGCAAGCCTTGCCTATTTATAAACAAAAAAATGAACATAATATCCCTTTTGTAAATGTACTAACTGATTTTTCTTTACATTCTCGTTGGCTTTCTGAAGAAATCGATCATTTCTTTATAGCTGGCAAATCTTTAAAAAAAGAATTAACAAACTCTGGTATATCTTCTGATAAAATAACGATCTCAGGCATACCCATCAAAGAAGAATTCTACAATACAAAAACGCTCTTTTCTAATAAAACAAACGATTCAGTTCATCCAAAGGAATTATTGATTTCAGCTGGGGCCTTTGGTGTTATAAAAAATCTCCCTATTTTAATTGAAGAGCTTTATCACCAAAATAATTTAAACATTACTGTTGTCTGCGGTCGAAATCATGAGCTTTATAACTTACTTCTAACTAAGTTTACAGGTATCTCTTCTATACTTATTTTAGGCTATGTAGAAGATATGGCCTCTCTTATGAGACAGGCTGACATAATGGTCACTAAACCTGGTGGTATTTCCCTTTCAGAAGCGTTAGCCATCCAAGTTCCTTTAGTTTTAACACCCGCTGTTCCAGGACAAGAATTTGATAATGCCAAACTATTTGAAATAGAAGGAATGGCTCTTATAACACATGAAGAAGAAGAAATAGTCCCAGCTATTCTCTTTTTATTAAAGAATACTTCTTTTTCTACTGAGTTAAAAAAGAATATGGAAAAGTATTTTTATCCTACCGCTGCTGCTACAATCATCGATAAAGTTTTAACCATTAGTAAAAAGACTACTTCTTCAAAGGAGAATTCACATGGAAAAAAAACCATCAATCCTTGATAGACATTTCCTTTTTTTGTTATTGTCATTGCTTTTGATAGAATATGTCCGAGCTGCGTATGTTATTAGTTACTTACCCGTACAAGCAGCGATTGGAAATCAGTTTTCTGTTGCTTTCGTAGGTTTAGCTGTCAGTTTACATTTCATAAGTGATGCTTTTTCTAATTTTCAAATAGGATTTTTAATGAATCGTTTTGGTGTTAAAAAGGTTGTTTCTTTTTCTTTGTTTACAAGTCTTATAGCTTTAGTTTCTGTTCCTCTTTTTCAGTTTCATTTATTTATTATTTTGTTGGCTTCTGTTGTTTTAGGTTTAGGAGCTTGTCCAATTTGGATTATTGTTTTAGCGAGAGCTACCGAGGGTAAACGTGGTTCAAATATGGGGCTAGTTTACTTTTGCTGGCTTTTAGGTATTGCGGGTGGAGTCATACTAATGAATTATCTAATGATTGATCATTTTTTATTTGCTTATTGGCTATTGCCTATTTTTGTCGGGATTGCGTACATCTTTTTCCGTTTTTCAGGAAATCATCCCAATCCTAATGCAAAACAACAATCTTTCGGTGATATTTTTAAGCAAGCCATTAAAGTTTTTATTAGAAGTAGAAAAATTTTGCCCGGAACTTTAGTTCAAAGTATCGCTATTGGGATGATGATTCCTATTCTTCCAACGTTTGTTTTACAGAATCTTCTATTAGATTACCGTCACTATATGCTACTCGTTACAACAGCTGGTGTCACCGCTGCTCTTTTTATGATTCCTTTAGGACGGTTAACTGATTATTTTAAAACTAAAGCCATGTTTATTACTGGATTTGTCTTTTTTGGATCAGGCCTCATTTTACTGACAACAGCAAAATCTTTAATCCTCATTTTTATCATGGTCTTTCTACTTGCCATAGCTTATACTGCCTATTTGCCTTCTTGGAATGCATTTGTGGCAAGCAATATACAAACAGATGACCAAAACGTAAGTTGGGGAATTATCTCTTCATTTCAAGGAATTGGTACTATGCTTGGACCAGTAATCGGAGGATTGCTTGCTACATTTGGTTCTGGACTGACAGTACTCATTAGTGGTTTATTTTTTATTTTGCTTGCTATATTCTATATGATTGTCAAGTAGGTTATTATGTTCAATGGAAGTGTTAACTATTCTCGAATGCCTCAATTTTAGAATAGATAAAATTTTAGAATAGATAAAAAATTATTTATACCTTTTCTATTTCCCTTTTATAGTTAATCAACTTTCAATCTTTCTTATTCCTTCTATTTTGCATTCTCTTTAAATTTATTAAAAAGCATCAAGATTTCTGCCCCAATCGGCTAAAATCTCGATGCTTTTTCATCTGAGTGGTTAAGAAATGAGAGCTATCTCAATTTTCATTTGAGACAGCCTATTTTTATAATTAGGAGATGCGATTTCTCATTCATTGTCGGCTTTAACAAGTAACGTTGATAGTTCCTGTATTTATAAATGAATGCCCTTTATGCTATTGGAGGCGTTCCTTCAGCATTTGATACAACTGCATCAATCTGAACTAAAGCTTCTCCAGTTAAAGCTGATACGCCAACTACTGTACGTGCAGGGGTTCCTTCTGGGAAAAATGTTTTGTAAGCTTCGTTTACAGCATCAATATCTGCAATATTTTTAAGGAATACATTTACTTTAACGACATCTTCCATAACGTGATCGACGCTTTCGATAATTTTCTTGATATTTTTCAAACACTGTTCAGCTTGCTCTTTTACTCCACCCGTTACCATTTCACCTGTTTTTGAATCAATAGGCAATTGAGCTGAAAGATGGTTGTAATGAGAAAAAGCGACAGTTTGTGTAGATAGAGAGCTTATTGGTGCATTTTTTGTGTTGTTTGCTTCCAAGATAAGACCATGTCTATCTTCAATAAGTTGTGGTGGTGTTCCGTCTCCGTGTGACACAACTGCTTCAATTTGTACCAAAGCAGCCATAGGTAAAGCTGATGCTGCAACTACTGTCCGTGCAGGAACATAAGCTACGGCTCTAGCAATAGCTGAGTCTGGGAAAAATGTTGTATACACTTCGTTTACAGTTTCAATATCTGAGAAGTCTTTAAGGAAGATAGTAATCTTAACAATATCGTCAAAAGGAACGTCAAGACTTTCTAAAATTGCCTTGATATTTTTTAAGCATTGTCCAGCTTGCTCTTTTACCCCACCGGATACTAATCTACCAGATTTTGGATCGATAGGTAACTGAGTTGAAAGATTATTGTAATGCGAAAAAGCCACAGCTTGAGTAGATAAAGAATTCATTGGCGCATTTGCTGTGTTATTTGTAAGTTTAATAAGATCGCCTGATTGTGGTGCGTTTGGAATTGTACCTTCACCGTGTGAAACAAGTGCATCAATTTGCACCAAAGCAGCCATAGGCAAAGCAGCAACTGCTACTACCGTACGTGTAGGAAGATAGCTTGAGAAGAATGTTTTGTAGACTTCGTCTACAGCATCAACATCTTTGATATTCTTAACGAATACAGTGATTTTAACAATGTCATTCATAATATGGTCGATGCTGTCTAAAATTGCCTTAATATTTTTAAAACACTGTTCAGCTTGCTCTTTTACACCGCCCGCTACTAATTCGTTAGATTTTGGATCGATAGGCAATTGAGCTGAAAGATTATTGTAATGAGAGTAAGCTACAGTTTGTGAATAGGGTCCGATATTTTTTGGCGCATTTTTTGTATTTCTTGCTAATACTGCGTTATAGTTAGTCATAATAGTTATCCCCTTTTAGATATATTTATTACCTCCAGTTTCAGCCTAATTCTATCAAGGTTTTAATGCCTAATTTCTGCTGTGAACTTGAGTTAATAACCGCTAAAGCGGTTACATAAACGCAATTATAGCAAACTTTCATCATTTTGACTACATATTTCTTATGACTTATTTTTGTGTTGCACTTTTTTCTAGACAATAACCGTTAAGGGCTACATCAAAAAGATGGAATCATCTCGACGCAGCCCGTAACGATCTTCTGTATTGTGTTGTGTACGTAAGCGTCAATTCCAACGCACCTGTAATCCTATGCCAAAAGTTCCATTTTTATATTTCTGTTTTATACACACTCTATTTTGCGTTTTATACACACTCTATTTTGCGTTTTACATCGTATTTATTTTCAAACTCGTGAGCAATTCTATTGGTTGCTTTAAGTATTTCACTACGCGTTACAATACCGGTGAAACTTCCATCTGATGCCGCCACACAAACAAACGAGTTACGAACGAGCAAATGTAAAACTTCTTCTAAATCATAAGGATTTTCGATTAATGCAAAATCTGTTTGCATCACATCTTCAACACGGATATCTCCAAGCTTATCAAAATCGACATCTTCAATACTAGTTATTGCATCAATAACCATAGACATAGAAATTAATCCTCGTATTTTAAATTTTGAATCTAAAACGGGTATAACAGTATAACCTATTTTTGTTAATACTAATAACGCATGGTCTAAGCGGTTGGTCATTTGAATATGAGCCACATGTTCTGCAGGAATTAAAAAGTTTTCTTGATTTTCTAATAACATTTTCCCGATTTCTTTACCTATCATGTCTATCAGTTTCCTTTCTCACTAATGAACCTCTTCATCCATTTTAAGTGAAAACACACTAAAATAATAGTATATTACACACCATTATTCTAGTTATCCTTTATTATGACCTAGTAAATGAATAGTTTAATTCCTCAATTGGTTGATGCAGTCTATTATAATACGTCACTTGAATCGTGTTTTTAACCGTTTCAACAATTGCATATGTTTTTACTCGATAGGCTCCACGGGGCGATAAAATACTCCCAGGATTCAACATCAAAATTCCATCTAGTATTTCTACTCCTAATTCGTGCGTATGCCCAAAAAAAGCAAACTTAGCCTGTGCTTCTTTCGCAGCTAATAACAGCGTCTGCTTAGATTTCTTCACATCATGTAAATGCCCATGAACCCAAATAATTTGTTCCTGATCAATTTCTGCAGTGCGCACTGTTGGATAAGCTTGTTCGAAGTCCGTATTTCCTTTTACAGTCATCATATCTTGCCAAACTGAATCTGTTTCAGCTAACTCAGAATCCCCACAGTGAATCATTGCATCAACTTTTTCTTTATACTTTTTAATAAGCTCTACTAAAATATCTCGATCGCCATGACTATCGCTTACGACTAATACTTTCATTCCATCCACCTCATTATTCATTTATTTGATCGCTTAACCAGTTATCCCATACTTGGTCTAAATTTACTAAAGCTTGTGCACGATGGCTAGTTTTATTTTTTTCTGTTTCAGATAATTCTGCCATTGATTTACCAGCATCCACTACATAAAACAAAGAGTCGTATCCAAAACCATTCTCGCCGCGCGGTATACCTAGTATTCTACCTTCTACTTCACCCTCGACAACTAAACTTTCTTTACCAGGAAAGGCTAAAGCTAGGGTACAGTGAAATTGTGCTGTGCGTAAGTCACTGGGAATATCCGTTAATTCGTGTAGAAGTTTTGCGTTATTTGCTGCATCACTTTTGGGTTCACCCGCATAGCGTGCTGAAAAAATCCCGGGTCGTCCTTCTAAAGCGTCAACTTTTAAGCCTGAATCATCTGCTAACACCATTACATTTAACCTATTTGCAATCGTCTCTGCTTTTAATAGTGCATTTTCAGCAAACGTTGTTCCTGTTTCTTCTACTTCAGGAATTTCTGGATAGTCCAGCAGCGTTTTAACTTGGATTCCTTTTTTAGCAAATAAAGCTTCGAATTCGCGTGCTTTACCCTGATTATTAGTTGCAATTAAAATAGTATCGGACAGAACAAGGCCAAGATTTATTTGTTTTGAAGAACTTTCTTTGATTGCTTGATTTTGTATATGGATTAATTCTTCTATCCCTTTTTCTCCAAGTTCAAGCATATCCATTAATTGAGCACCTGAAAATGTTGACTCTTCACCTGTCCCTTGTATTTCTGAAAACTTACCACTAGTTGTCATAACGATATTCATGTCAACACTAGCAGAGCTGTCTTCTAAATAATCTAAATCCAATAATACTTCATTGCTTTCTGTTATTCCAACACTAATAGCAGCAATATTTTCTTTGATAGGATCTTCTTTTATTTGACCACTTTCCAGTAATGTTAAAATGGCGATTTTCAACGCCACAAAAGCACCTGTAATACTGGCTGTGCGAGTGCCTCCATCTGCTTGGATGACATCACAGTCGATTGTAATAGCTCGTTCGCCTAATTTATCCAAATCAACCACAGAGCGTAATGTACGAGCAATGAGACGTTGGATTTCCATTGTTCTGCCTGTTAATTTCCCTTTTGCAGATTCACGAATGGTTCTTGTGTTTGTAGCTCTAGGTAACATAGCGTATTCGGCATGAATCCAGCCTTTTCCTTGCCCTCGCATAAATGGTGGAACTTTTGTTTCGATCGTAGCATTGCAAATGACTTTTGTATCACCAAAAGTAACTAATACTGAACCTTCAGGGTGTTTCAAATAGTTTGTTTCAATTGTAACATGACGAAGTTCATTATTTTTTCTTGTATCTTTTCGCATAATTCCCTCTATTCTAAAGACGTTTTTAAAGGCCTAATTTAATGTGTTCTATTTTAATATTGTCTATTTTGAGCCATTGTGAAGCAATCGGTTCAAACATTTGAATCGATCCTGTGGTATAAAAATTATATTCTGTATTTTTGCTATCTCGACTATCTACAGCCAAGTTAAAATAATCTAAAATAGTACTTACTTCACTGATTGTTTCTGCACCTGAATCAATTAACGTGACAGAATCGCCCATCACATTTTGGATAATAGAATGTAACAACGGGTAATGTGTACAACCCAAAATTAGCGTGTCTAATCCTGCGTTTTTCAAAGGACGCAAGGTTTCAGCAACAACTTTTTTTGCAATAGCACTATCGTATTCATTGCTTTCAACTAATGGAACAAATTTTGGACAGGCTAAACTTGTAACCATCGCTTTAGTATCTTTAGAACGAATCATTTTTTTATATTCGTTACTTTTAACTGTACCTTCTGTTCCAATTACGCCAATTTGATTATTCCGAGTACTTTTTATAGCTGACCGACTACCGGGTAAAATAACTCCTATTACAGGAATAGCTAATTTTTTTTTAATATCTACTAGGGCCGCTGCTGTTGCTGTATTACATGCTATTACTAACATTTTAATATCTTTACTTAATAAGAATTGAGTCATTTGCCAAGTGAATTTTAAAATCTGTTCCTTTGGCCTAGGACCATAAGGACACCTGGCAGTATCTCCGACATAGTAGATAGATTCATTCGGTAGTTGCCGAATAGCCTCTTTAACGACTGTCAATCCACCTACTCCTGAATCAATAAAGCCTATCGCTTGTTTTTTCATGTTTTAACAACCTTTATATGAAGTCAATTTATTTGTTAGCTCTATCTTCTCTTTTTTTCACGAAGAATTCAAGTCTTATAAATAAAAAAGATAGGTTTCTACTCTATTGCACGTTATACTAGATTAGTATAAACTGCGAGGTGAAAAAGAATGAATGAACAAAAAACAACCATTGACTTAAATTTGTTTGAAGAGAATAGTCCTTTTTTTGGACAAACTTTACTGCGTGATGTTTTAATACCTAATTTATTAAGAAATGAAACAAATGAAATTTTATATTGGGCTGGAAAAGAGATTGCAAGACAATACCCTCTTTGCTCTATTCAAGATATTATTCTTTTTTTCGAAAAAGCGGGATTTGGAACTCTCATGCTAGATAAACGGGATCATCATGCCATTGTTTACCGATTGACTGGCTCTTTTGTCGAAAGCCGAATCAAAGCTGTTAAAACCCTATCTTTTAATTTAGAAGCCGGATTTCTAGCAGAACAAATTCAACAACAAGAAAGCAATTATACAGAGGCCTTTTATGAATTAGATACAAAAAATCTTAGTGTTTTACTTATATTAAAACAGGATGCAAAAGATTCAGAACCAATCGAACAAAATAACGCATTTTTTACTTTAAATAAAAAAAATAAAGAACCAGACTCGTTGGATTTTCCTGGGAAAATAGCTAAAGAAAAGTTGAATGTACTAGCGGATACTTTACCTACTATCGATAAATCGGAAGACATTCAGTTAGAGAATAAGACTGCTGTTTTTGATGAATTGCCTTCTCGTTCTTCAAAGCACAATAAAAAATAATAACACAAGGTATTGAGTATAGTTGTCTCGATACCTTTTTTTTGTCTACTTTTGCTTTTCGCTACGCATGATATTCCATGAAGTTTTCATCGTTTTGAACATACCCGCATCTGAATAAACTAAACCATTTGAACGATAGAGAATGAGTGAAACATATGAGCAAACTACAGTAAAAACAATCATTAAAAGAATAGCTAGTATATTTCCAGTAGCTGTAACCGTTTCGCTAGCCACTCTAAATGGCATGACCATTGGAGTGAAAAAAGGAATATATGAAGCTACTTTGACAATCATTTGATTAGGACTGGCAAATGCAAACATTCCAGCATAGAAACCAATCATGGAAAGAAAAATTAATGGGATACTGCTTTATTGACATCTTCTATTTTGGATACAAGTGATCCCAAAAAGGCAGCAATAGCAGAGTATAGAATAATCCCTAATACAAAATAAATTGCCGAGTATCCCAATAAACCTTGTAACAATTCTTTGATATCAATCCCTTGCATAATGGTTTGCACTATTTCAAATTCCTTACCAACTTGATAAGCAATAAAACCAATCACGCCATAAATAACTACTTGAGTAAGACAAACTAATAAAATTCCGATTAATTTACCAAAAAAGTGAACAGAGGAACTCACACTAGATAAGACAATTTCCATAATTCGTGTCCCTTTTTCTATTATTTTTCAATTGAGAGAAGCAAATAAAACAAAAAAATATAGGTTAATTCCATTCATTCTGAATGATTCATAGTATTTTTTTAGGAATCTTTTTATTTCTATTAACAACGTTCTATTAACTACTATTATAGAGTGACAACTCATAAAATTTACGTTTAATCTTTCTTTTCTTCTCTGCTATGAGATTAATTTGATCGTACCGGTTAGTTTATCATACCCTATTCAAAAATTGACAAGTTTTAAAAAAAGCTTTCCGACTTGTCCAAAACAAATAGACAAGTTGACTATTTTTTAGCCCAAACTTGTCCATTTAAATATCGTCCTGACATTGTTTACGAGATAATAAAAACAAAAAATTTGGATTCATATTGGCCATAAACACCATAAAGCAAATGAAAAAACAGCATCTTAATAGACAGTTAGTAGGTTTCGATAAACTATTTTGATGATTCAAGTTCATTACTTATTTAATTAGTCTATTTTTATCTTTGGAACTTGTTTTTTCAATTCCGCTATAAAAGATTGTTTGTTTTCAGGAGATAGTTTGATTATTTTCATCCCTACTTTCGTTTGGTACTGAAGAATCACTCCATTTTTTGAGCTTAGTGCTCTTTCTCCATTTAACAGGTCGGCTAATCGATAGTGAACCTCTTGTACTTTTATCACCTGATCGTATTGAATCTTTTTGGTAAAAATTCCTTTTCGTATTCGTAAGCTATCTTTATTGAAAGTATAGACAATAAACCAAGCAGCTGCTAACCATGATAGCAAGGCAAGTGTCAAAAATATCCAGCCTATCCAAGTAAACCATTGGTTAAATGATACGTTTGTCAAAACTACAATCAGACTAATAACCAATAAAAAACTGTTCGATGAAAATAAAATAAGTAAAAAACTGTCTCGCTTTGTACGAAATGTCATCATTGTACACGCCCCTTTAAATTTTTTCTGATAGAAAATCTTTAATAATTGCATTAAATACATCTGGTTTTTCAATCATTGAAAAATGTGTTGTTTCCGGTATAGTAATAACCATACTTTCAGCTATTAATTTATGCATCATTTGCGTGTGTTTCTTTTGAATCACATCATTTTCACCAACTACTATTAACGTTCGTGCGTTTATTCTCTTTAAATCAGCATCATTAAATTTAATTTGGTGCCACATCAAATCAATTACTTCTTTGCGTCGTCTTTTAGATTTAGAAATGAAACCTAATAGTTTCAAATAATAATATAGTCCTTTCACTTGTAAGAAATCTTTTTTTTTCAATCCTTCTGGCTTGTAATTAGCACCGACAACAACAAGATTATCCACTCTTTTTGGATAATGTGATGCTAAATACAGACCTAAATTCCCACCATCACTAAACCCGATTATATCCGCTTTATTCAGTTGAAAATAATTCAATACGTTAATAATATCGTTTGTCATTTTTTTAAATGTCATCTCACCTCTAACGTGTCCAGAGCGTCCATGACCTCGACTATCCATTGCAATAACTTGATAAAAATCACTAAAATAAGTTATTTGATTATTAAATATTGTATGGTCTTCTTCATTACCATGCAATAAGAGTAGGGGTTTTCCTGCTCCAGTTACTTGACAAAACAAACGAACCTCTTTTGTTGGAATATAACATTCTTCCATACTATTCATCCTTTTTATTTTTAGTGCTTGACTTGATTTTTTATCTCTTTAAGTTAGTTTAACATACTTTTATTTGCTTTTTATTTTATTCTTTATTTAGAGTGTTTTATAAAAAGTGGCTTCTTTAACAAAAAAAAAAGAACACGTGTCTCTCTCCAAAGACCAGTGTTCAAATCGTATACCAAAACACAGGGGGGGGTTTTGATACTCTATTCAATTTATAAGTTTATATTTAATTCAATTGTTTTTAATGTAATGGTTGCTTCATTTATAAATTTTACAAATGTAAGTTTACTTACATGCATTTTATTTAAATCATTTGAAGTGAGATTGTGTTTTCTTAAAACACTATCAAAAGGACAATCAAGGATACCGTCTGCGTTTTCAATCAAATCTTCCTCAGCTATGTTCAATGTACTTTTCGCATCTTTTCCTTCAATAATATAGGCATATATTACATTTAACTGTTTTTTATCCATGATTCCCTCTCCCACTTTATGAAAATAAAATTCTCATTATTCTTACTTAAACGTAGAAGTTCATTTTATCTGTGTGTGTGTGCGACTCCTCCTATTCTCCAAATTCATTCCTCATTTATCATTTGGTCAATCAGCAAGTCATTTGGAAAACGGTAGTCTTGGCAGCTAATACGATATTCGTCTAGCCACCCATGAACCAAAGTATTGGTAAGATTGCCACAAGTTTTTTTAAGACCTTAATGTAGTCTGCTTTCATGTCATCCCTCCGCTCTATAAACATAGTATAGCAAATGAATAGGGTTTTGTTATATAATGTGCATATAGTAACATTAGTTTTTAAAAAATTAAAAAGAAGGTGCTCATAATGACCAAACCTAGTCAATCTTTTGGACCAGCTTTAAAAAAAATACGTGAAAATAAAGGCTATACACAAGAAATCGTTGCTCGCAACGCCATGAACCGCTCAACTTATACACGGTTTGAATCCGAAGATATCACTACTAACATAACAAAATATTTCCAAATTCTTACTAACTTGGATATGTCACATAAAGAATTCTTCTATATTCATAATTCTTATCAGTTAAGTAAAAAAGAAGCAATTTTGTTTCAGTTTAATTCTATTACAACCAACTCTGATGTAAAACTTTTAAAAAAATTAAAAGCTGAAGCTGAATGTTACCTAGCAAATTATGATGATCCTATTATTAAAGACATCGTTGAAGTTTACAATGCCTCACTTACTTTAGCTGAGACTAATGATTTGAAGAAAGCTTGCAAACATGCAGAAAAAGTCTGGTTTCGCCTAGAAAAAATGGATAAATGGTACTTAACAGAACTGCGTTTGCTAAATAACATCTTATTCTTTTTCCCTGCTGAGACCTCTTTATTTATCTCTAAACGTGCCTTAGTAGACTTAAATTATTATCGCCATTTTGAAGAAGCCTCTAAATTGCAAATGGCTTTCTCAATGAATTTAATTTTTTTATTAATGGAAGATCAAGATTTTAAACAAGCTTTCATTCAAATCGAAGAATTGATTATAAAAAGCAAGAAAGAATCCAAATATATTATGCTGGCAGTATTATATGTAAGAAAAGGAATTATTTTAGAAAAAACGTGCACAGACAAAGAGGGTGATCACTTTATTCAAAAAGGTCTTAAACTTCTTGAAGCTATTGAAGAATGGGATATCAAGAAAGAATTAGAACAAGAGTTAGACTATTATATTAAAAATAAAAAATAAAGACTGCAAGCGACTTCTGTTCACCAAACAGAAGTCGCTTGCAGTCTTTATTTTTATAATTTATTTATATTTTGCAATTACTTCTTCAATTTGCTCTTTACCATGATAACCAATTAGTTTTTCAACTACTTCGCCATCTTTTTTTACTAACAGTGTTGGAATACTCATAATTCCAAATGAAGCTGCTGTTTTTTGATTTTCATCAACATCCATTTTCACGATTTTAACTTGTTCTCCCATTTCTTCATCAATTTCTTCTAAAACTGGAGATTGCATGCGACAAGGACCACACCATGTTGCCCAAAAATCAGTAATGCTAAGTCCTTCTTTCGTTTCTACTTCAAAATCTTTATCTGTGACTACTTGTACCATTTAAATTCCTCCTAATATATCAGCTTATTAATAGTAAGTTTTTCAACCTTTATTCATTATAACAAATAAATTTATTGTTTTCTAGTATCTTGCCTATGATTTAAATTCTACTATTGTAGCTCCATTTCCACCTTGATTATTTGGTGCATAATGAAAACTTTTTACTGAACGGTGTTTTTTTAGTGCTTCTGTCACTCCCGTTCTTAAAGCGCCTGTGCCTTTACCATGAACAATCGTTACTTGTGGGTAATTTGCTAATAGGGCTGCATCCAGGTATTTATCTAAATCAGCTAATGCATTTTCATACCGTTCGCCACGTAAATCTAACTGTGTAGAAACATGACTGTTAGAAGCAGAGCGGACTGCCGTTGTCATTTTGCGTGTTGGTTCTTTTTCAGGAGTTGTTAATTTAATGTCGTTTTCTTTAATTTTCATCTTTATCATGCCCATTTGAACAACCCAATGATTTTTATCCACTTTTTCTAAGAGTACACCTTTTTGCCCAAATGACACTACTTGTACATCGTCTCCTAATTTAAAAGACTGGTTTATTTTTGCTTTTTTTAAAACTTTGTTTTTTGACAATGATTCTTCATGATGTAGTTTCGATAAACTTGACTTAGCACCGATTAGTTCATGCTCTTTCACATTATTTCCATATGGTTCTTGTAGTTGTTTTTTTCGTAAATCTTTAATAATCTGATTGGCTTCTTCTTCTGTTTTTTCAACAATACTATTGGCTTTTTCACGGGCTTTTTTTAATAAATCTTCTTGTTCACTGTAGAATTGTTGAACGGCTGTTTGCAAATCAGCATGAAGTTGCTCTGCTTCATCCAAATGATAACGAACTTCAAGGTATTCTGTTTCAGCCATTTTCCGTCGATTTTCTAAATCAGTAATCATTTCATTTAAATCTTGGCTTTCGGCATCAATTAATTGACGCGCTGATTCAATAACATCTAAAGACAGCCCTAAACGCTTAGATATTTCAAAGGCATTGCTTCGTCCAGGGACACCAATTAATAAACGATAAGTAGGGCTTAAGGTATCTACATTAAATTCCATACTGGCATTAACTGTGCTCGGTCGATTGTAACCATAAGCTTTCAGTTCAGGATAATGAGAAGTAACCATCACATAGCTCCCAATTGTTCCAATCTTATCTAAAATCGCAATAGCAAGTGCAGCTCCTTCTTGAGGGTCTGTACCGGCACCTAACTCATCAAAAATAACTAAACTTTTTTCGTCTATTTTATCCAAAATAGAAACAATATTTGTCATATGTGAAGAAAAAGTACTTAGACTTTGTTCAATCGACTGCTCATCCCCGATATCAGCAAAGACTTCCGTAAATAATCCCATTTGACTCCCTTCAGCTACTGGAAGCTGTAACCCGGATTGTCCCATTAGTTGTAGTAAACCCAGTGTTTTTAAGATAATCGTTTTACCACCAGTGTTTGGTCCAGTAATAATAACCGCTTGGTGTTCACCACCAATTAGAATATCATTGGCAATAACTGTTTCTGAATCCAACATCGGGTGTCTTGCACTGAGTAATTTCACTTCGTTATTCTCACTAATTAACGGACGACTAGCTGATATGCTTTTGCCGTAACTGGCTTTTGCACCGATAAAATCAAGTTTGCCCAATAAAAACATATTATTTAAAATTTCATTTCCATAAGGAGCAATCTCATTCGATAATTCTGCCAGAATACGATCAATTTCTTGTCGTTCTTCAATCTGCAATTGACGCAATCGGTTATTTAAATCTACAACTGATTGAGGCTCTATAAACAAAGTTTGTCCTGTTGAACTTTGATCATGAACAACTCCGCCAAATCTACCGCGATGTTCAGGTTTTACTGGGATTACATAGCGATCATTTCGCATAGTTACCACTGCATCAGTTAAGTACTGTGCATTTTTCCCTCGAATTAAACTATCTAATTTTTCGCGAATCCCTGTTTCGCCACGTTTGATTCCGGTGCGAATGCCGCGTAAAGCAAGACTAGCATCGTCCAATACATGACCGTCTTCTTCTACAGCTTCGCGAATTTGTTGGTTTAACGTAGGAGTTGTAATAAAGTTAGCTGCTAAGTGATAGAGTGTATTTAATTCGATATCCGCTTCTTTTAGTGTTTCAAAAAAACGAGAAACTTCTGAAGTTGTTCTTAGAATTCTACCAATTTGAGCAATTTCTAACCCATTCAATGAAGCTCCAATTTGGAGACGTTTTAAATGAGGTTTAACATTATGCAGCTTAGGAATTGGCATTCCTCCACGCAATCGTAAAATAGTTGTGCCATCTTCTGTTTCGTTTTGCATCGTTTCAATACCCGATAAAGAAATAGATGGTTTTAGTTCAAGCGCTTGTTCTCTTCCTAATTCAGAAGCAGTAAAATGTGATAAGGTTTTAATAATTTTATTGAATTCTAGTGTCTGAAATATTTTCTTATTGATCGTATTCACCTCTTCATCAATTTTTTTAGTCAAAATAGATACCAAGAAACCGTTCTTTAATATAAAAGAACGATTTCTCAGTTAATCATTTATTATTAATTACAGTGTTGTTTGAATCCACCAATTGTAAATTTGTTTAGATAAAACTGGTGTATTCTCTACTATCATTTGCGCTAAACTGCTATCATTAAAAGCATTTTGAATAGAGTCATAAGGCAACATGGTTAACAAGATTAGCGCCAAGAAGATTCCTGTATAGGAAACAATAAAGGCTAATGCTGCTCCACCTAATGAATTAAGCTGCTTTATTACTGGTATATACGTTAATGAATTTAATAAACCTCCAATAAACCTTGTCAAAAGCCAACCAACAAATAAGATTAACACAAAAGCAACGCCATTATAAAAAGCTTGGTCTAGACTAAATCCTAATGCTTGATTATAAAATGAAAACTGTGTTCCTTCTGAAGCTGCTGGATAAGGAATGAGCAAATTTAATCTCGCTCCTAGTGCTTTATAGTATTGTGATGCTACAAAATAAGAAATAAAATAACCAGTCGTCAGTACAAGTTGTAACACTAATCCTCTTCTAGCACCTCCATAAGCACCTAATGCTAGAATAATTAATATAGCAATCGTCATCATCAATTTTACCACCCTCTTTAATCAAAAATCTATCTGATTTCTTCCTGATTCTCTTTTAGTTTAATTTCCATTTCGTTTAACTTACTTTGAATTTCATCCAGTTTAATTTGCATATTAAATTGATCAGAAACAGCATTAACTGCTGCTAAAACTGCACGTCTCTCTGGATCCAAATCTTTAGACAAAGATTCAATTTGACGCATCTGTGTATTAACTGTTTCAGCTACCATTTTTAAGTGAGCTTCAGAGCGTGCGCCGATAATGGTGTATGTTTTTCCTGCAATCGTTGCTTTATAACGAATTTTCCCTTGAGACATTACGAACCCCTCCTAAAAACCACATTTCCTTTATTTTACCATGAAAGATAAAAGAGTGACACTTCTTTTCTTTAACTTTTTTACTTAGACAGTGTTCTGCCATAAATGAAGCTCAGTATCTCATGGCTTCTCTTTCTATAGTAAAGCCTCTGTAAAACATACTTTCTTAGTCTTTACCAGATTATCCTTTTAGAGCTGTCATTTGCAAACCTAATGCCATATTAAATAGCCGATTCTTTATACTATAATACTATTCAGACTATTTTTTTTCATCAGAAAGGATGACTAAATTTATGTCCAATGAAGTATTAACTGTCTCCCCTCACACGTTAGAAGAAATGAAAAAATAGTATCCAACTGTTTTAAAAACTACAACTCCACCTGGTGGATTATTTGCAGCTAAAAAGAACACGATTAATATCACTACTTATCTCTCAGGGAAAGTCTTGTTCCAGGGTGCTAAAGCGCAACAAGAAACCTCTCTTTGGGCTGATAAAAGTAGCCAAGTCACGTCTAGTAAAAAAAATATAAAAGATCTAAACACTCCTTTACCGAAAAGTTTTGACCACTGGTCCGTTGTCGGGAGTGATGAAGTTGGTAATGGCCGTTGTTTTGGACCGTTAACTGTGGTTGCTGCTTATGTCGATAAAAGTCAATTTCCATTATTGAAAGAATTAGGTGTCAGGGATTCGAAAGATATGAAAGATTCTGAAATCATCCGGGTTGCTTCTGATTTAATCACTTTTCTTCCTCATAGTTTGTTGACTGTCATGCCACAAAAATACAATGCGATTCAACCCACTATGACTCAAGGTAAAATGAAAGCTGTTTTACATAACCAAGCTCTTGGACATATTTTAACCTAGTTGCAGCCTATTGTACCCGATGGCATTTTAATTGATCAATTTGAATTGCCTTCTACTTACTTTAAGCATATCCAAGATCAGCCCAATCAAATAGAAAAAATCTCTATTTCCAAACTAAAGGAGAAAGTCATCATTTAGCGGTTGCAGCTGCCTCTATCATTGCTCGTTATGCTTTTTTAAACAGTTTGAAATCGATGACAAAAGAGGCTGGCGTCACCATACCATCAGGAGCCGGAAGCAACGTCGATATAATTGCCGCTAAGTTACTTAAACGTGGTGGATTACCTTTGTTGGGGAAATATGCTGAATTGCCTTTTGCCAATACACAAAAAGCTCGAAAAATAGCTAGCCTTTAATAGAAAATAAGTTGTTGAAAAGTAGCCTTTTCTTTCTTATTAGCAAGAAAGAAAAGGCTACTTTTAGTTGTTTTTATTTTTAGTGTACAGATAAATAGGTATCCCTGATAAAGTTAATAATGTTCCCAACAACGCATTTCCAGGTTGTACAATGATTGTATTAAAGATAATATAAAACCCGCCAAATATTGCCACTAAAGGAATGACTGGATAAAGCGGTACTCGATACGGTCTATCAATATCAGGTTTGGTTTTCCTTAAAATAATAACCGCAATAAAAGTTAACGTAATGAAAATCCAGATAACAAAAATAATTAAATCCGTTAACTGATTGAACTGACCTGTCAAAATCATAATAATAGAAATACCTAAAATTACTAAACCACCATTTACTGGAACATTTGTCCGTTTGCTTACTTTACTGAACCACTCGCTAAAAGGAAGCATTTTTTGAGTCGCTAGTACGTACGGAATTCGAATACCTGAAATAGCGTACCCATTCATTCCGCCAAAAACAGAAATTAAAATCCCAATGGTCACTAACTTCCCGCCCACTCCGGCAAATAACTTAGAAGCAACCAATGCAGCTGGTGTATCTGTGCTAGCAAGTTGTGAGCTATCTAAAACAAATAAATAAGCAACATTAATCATTAAATACACTGCCATAACAATCGAAATCCCACCAATAATGACTCTAGGCAACATCTTCCCTGGATTTTTCATTTCACCTGCTAAAGTTCCTACATTAATCCAACCATCATAAGCAAACAAAGTTGCCACTAAGGCCGAACCTAATCCTGTAGCAACAGGATGATTTGCAGCAGAAAAAGGCAACAAACGGACGACTCCACCACCCGGATACAACAAGCCGGCTATAATAATAACGATAATCGGAATTAACTTTAAAATAGTTGCAGCTGTTTGAATACGACCACTGTACTTTGTCCCCAAAAAATTAATAAACATAACAAACACAGCTGTTATAATAGCGACAGAAACAATACTTGTATCTGATAATTCAAATAAACTGCTAACTTGTGTAGCAAAAATAATAGCCAATGCTCCGATATTTGCTGGATAATAGACAATCATTTGTGCCCATCCAACTAAGAACCCAACCCATCTTCCATAAACTTTTTCTAAATAAATCATCATTCCGCCTGTTTCAGGATAAATCGTTCCAATTTCTGCAACGGTTAACCCTCCAGCTATCGTAATCAGACCACCTAGGAACCAAGCTAACAAACCCACACCTGGTGCACCTGCTGCGCCATAGACAGCAGTAGGTTTGAAGAAAATACCGGCTCCAATAACAGTTCCAACTACTACTGTTAAAGCAGTTAATCCTGTAACTTCTTTTTTTAATTGTCCATCTCTCATATTTCACCCTCTTTTTCATTTTAAAAATAGTTTTTTATTAGCTTAACACAGGCGCCATACCTCGGCTATCTTTTTCATGATTTTTTATTCTAATAATAAAAAGAAGCTTTGCCGTTAAAGCAAAACTTCTCTATATTTTCAAAAAATCAAACTCTATCTAATAACTGCATCGTATTGCTCAACTAACGCTTGTGTTACTTTCTCAAAAGCTTTCGTAACGTCTTCTTCTATTAATGTGTCAGTTGGATTCAAATAAGATAAGGTATAAGCTAATGATTTTTTACCTTCTTCAATTTTGTCTCCTTGATATAAATCGAATAATCGAACGTTTCTTAGATATTTTCCACCTTTTTCAGAAATCAGTTCTGTTAATTGTTGATTGGTAATGGTTTCATCTACTAACAAAGCCATATCTCTTGTCATCCCTGGATATTTTGGTATTCCAGCATAAATAGTTGGGTGTTTTTCACCTTCAATAATGGGTTGTAAGTTTAATTCGAAAATATATGTTTCTTTTACATCATACTCTTTAGCCATTAAAGGATGAACTTGACCGATAAAACCAATTGACTGCTCCCCTAAATAAATGGCTGCTGTTCTTCCCGGATGCATACCTTCAAGGTTTTTATCCGTTACAAACGTTAATGGTTCAGTTAAGCCATATGTTTCAAATAGCCCTTCTAAAATCCCTTTTAAATCAAAGAAATCTACTTTTCTGGCTTTTTCTTGCCAATTGCTATCTACTAATGAACCAGTTAAAACACCAGCAAGATGTTCTTCTTCTATTGGCAACAGACTGCCTTCTCTTTTATAAAAAACGCGGCCAATTTCATATAAAGCGACATCCATATTTTTGCGAGCACTATTATAATGTACATTATCTAACAAGCCACTAATAAGGTTCATTCTTAATGTGCTACGATCTTCACTCATTGGAAAATCAAGTTTAGTCGAATTGCTCTCTTTCATTAGGAATTGTTCAGCTTTTTGGGGAGTTGTTAAAACATAACTAATGGCTTGAGACAATCCTGCTCCTTCTAAATAATGTCTAGTATGGCGCATAAGACGTTGTTTATCATCTAATTCCCCTGGAGTTGATTCAATAACTGGCAGTGTAGAAGGTAGATTATCGTAGCCATAAATGCGAGCGACTTCTTCTAATAAATCAGCCTCGATAGAGATATCCCATCGACGTGGTGGGATAGAAACTTCAAACAACTCATTTTTTTCAGTAACTTTAAAGCCTAAACGATTAAAAATTGATAAGACCTCGTCTGTCTGAATAGCTGTTCCTAATGAACGATTCAACTTAGCTAATGTGATTGTAACAACTGCATCTTTCACATACAAATCAGAGACAACAGCTGTCCCACTAACAACACTACCACCAGCTAGTTCGCTCATCAACGCCGCCGCATGAGCACTTGCAGTTAAGATAGATCCTTGGTTAATTCCTTTTTCGTAACGTGAGCTACTTTCGCTACGCAAATCAAGTTTTTTTGCCGTTTTGCGAATGGAAACTGGTTCAAATAAAGCTGACTCTAACGCGATATTCACCGTGTCTTCTTGAATTTCTGTTCCCAATCCACCCATAACACCTGCCAATGCAACAGGCTTTTCTCCATTTGTAATCACAATAGTTTCGTTTGTTAATTGACGTGATTCGCTATCTAAAGTCTCCAACTGCTCATCAGTTGTTGCGCGACGAACAAGAATAGTCTTTGATTCTAATCGGTCGTAATCAAATGCATGCAAAGGTTGTCCATATTCTAATAACATATAGTTCGTAATATCGACTATGTTATTTAACGGACGAATGCCCGCATTCATTAACTTCGTTTGAAGCCACATTGGACTTTCAGCAATTTTTACGCCTTTAATCATTCGCATACTGTAAAAAGGTGTATCCTTTTTATCCTCAACAGCTACTTTTATATAGTCTTCTATTTTTTCATTTTCATTTTCATTTAATGAAAAGTCTTTAAAAATAGGTTTTCTATCATAAATGGCTCCTACTTCGTAAGCCACTCCTCTCATACTCAACGCATCTGCTCTATTAGGCGTAATCGATAAGTCCAAGATAGCATCATCCATTGCTAGGTATGAAAAAACACTTTCTCCCGGAACGGCTTCGCTAGGTAATACATAAATGCCATCTGCATATTTCTTAGGAACGACTTTTTCAGAGAAACCTAGTTCTGATAGCGAACAAATCATTCCGTGTGATACTTGTCCTCGCATTTTACCTTTTTTGATTTTAGTGTTCCCTGTAATTCTTGAACCCGGTAAAGCTACAATAATTTTTTGTCCGGTTGCGATATTTGGAGCTCCACAAACAATTTGTGATAATTCTTCTTCGCCAATATCCACTTGACAGACATGTAAGTGATCAGAATCAGGATGATCCTCCACTTTTACAGCATGACCAACAACTATTTTTTTTAAGCCCGTTTCTGGAACAAAAACATCTTCTACTTCGATTCCCGTCCGTGACATTTTATCTGCTAAGCCTTCAGGTGTAATACCTGTTAAATCTAGATATTCTGATAACCATTGATACGATACATTCATAAGTTTACTCCTTCACCTTAAATTGATTTAGAAAACGAACATCATTTTGATAAAAATGTCTGATATCATCGATTCCATATTTTAACATTGCTACACGATCAGGTCCTAAACCAAAAGCAAAACCACTATACTTAGCAGAATCGATTCCAGCCATCTCTAAAACATTCGGATGAACCATACCTGAACCTAAAATTTCAATCCAACCCGTCTGCTTGCAAACATTACAGCCAGATCCGCCACATTTAAAACAGCTCACATCAACCTCTACTGAGGGTTCAGTAAATGGGAAGTAACTTGGTCTTAATCTAATTTCACGTTCAGCACCATATAATTTTTTAGCAAAAACTTCTAATGTGCCTTTTAAATCTGCCATCGTAATATCTTCTGAAATTACAAGACCTTCAATTTGATGAAATTGATGGGAGTGAGTAGCATCATCACTATCACGGCGATAAACTTTACCAGGACTAATCATTTTTAGTGGTCCCTCAGAAAAATCATGCTTTTCCATCGTTCTAGCTTGTACCGGTGACGTATGTGTGCGTAATAATGTATCATCCGTAATATAAAAAGTGTCTTGCATATCACGAGCTGGGTGATGTTTAGGTAAATTCATTCGCTCGAAATTGTATTTATCTTCTTCTACTTCTGGCCCTTCAATAACTTGATAACCCATACCAATGAATAAGTCTTCAATTTCTTCCATAATTTGTGTTAAAACATGTGATTGCCCAGTTGGTACATGATTCCCAGGTAATGTTACGTCAATTGCTTCATTAGCTAAATCGTGGTTGATTTTTTCCATTTCCAATACTGCTTTGCGGCTTTCCAATTGTACAGCTATGGCATCACGTACTTCATTCGCTGCTGAACCAATCATTGGTCGTTCTTGTGCTGATACATCTTTCATTCCTCTAAGTACTTCAGTGATTGGACCTTTTTTCCCTAAATAAGCTACTCGCACATGATCAAGTAAAGATAGGCTTTCAGCTTGTGCGATTTTTTCAAGTGCTTCTTCTTTCAACACATCTAATTTCTTTTTCAACTCCATATATGTTCTCCTTTTAGTGCATTATTTTAACTATTTTTGAACGCAAAAAAAGCCCTATCCCAAAAAGGGACGAGGCTACGATTCGCGGTACCACCCTTGTTTAGATTTATAAACTAGCCTAAATCTACACTTCATTTTACATAACGGTGTATACCGGACCTTTTTTCATTACCTAAAAAGTAAATTCCAAAGTCAACTAAGGAAGTGAATGTTCATTTGGTAATCTAGACAAATGCTTTCAGCCCGAGGCATCTGTTCTCTTTTTTAGACTATTCCAAATTACTTTTTTCCATTATCATTTTTATTTATATTTATTATCATTTTGCTTCTCATCCAGTTTACCTAAATGCTAACGGAGAGTCAAGCAGTTCCTAGGCTTACGGTTCAACAATACAGACCCATTCATCTGCCCAACTTTGAACAGCATTCATGACATTTTTTAAATCTTTTCCTTTTTTAGTCAAACTATAAGCAACACGCATTGTTGCATTTGGATCAACTGTTCGCAAGACTAATCCTTCTTGTTCTAATTCTTTTAAGCGTTCTACTAACACTCGGTCACTAACGTTAGGTATAGCAGCGGCAATGTTTTTAAAACGTTGAGGACCTTCTAACAATACATCAATGATTAGACCCATCCATTTTTTCCCTAAAATAGAAAAAGTGTGCTCAAACTTAGGGCAAATTTCTTTTTGTTTAGACTCACTTTCGGTTCTTTGATCTACTTCTTTTATTGTCATAGTGTTTATTCACCTCTTTTGATGTATTATATCATTTTTGGTTATTCATAGTAAGTAATCTGTTTATTTTTCGCTTACCTTTTATAGTATCTCATTTTTAATACTTGTTACACTTGATTTACCTCAGAAAAAAAGTTTTCTCAGCTAGTTGAATAATGAGAAAACTTTTTTCATTTGATTAAGTTAGTCTCTTAGTATTAGAAATCCAGTTAATAGAAATCTAGGCTTGAGCAGGTTTTAATCTTGCCCACACATTCTTTATTCGATTATGCACTTTTCCAGATAAAGGAACAGCTACTTCTTTTACAGCACAATACTTATCTACAAAAGTTACGATATAGCTTTCTTTATACTTTGGTAAAGCGACTGTTGCTAACCACATATGTTTAATAATGATGTCACACTCTAACGCACTTAATTCAGTAATCTTTTTAGCATTCTCACAAGCTATACGTGGATGAACATAAGCATGGGTTCCTTCATCAAATTTCGTTGTTCTCCAATCATAGTAAAACAAATCATGAAGCAAACCAGCACGTGCAGTTGATTTAGCGTCCAAGCCATATCGTTTTGCAATACGATAACTAAGATAAGAAACACTGATTGAATGTTCCAGACGTGTTGTAAAGTGATGTTGTGTGTATTGATTTAATTGTTTTACTTCTTCACGATCAAGTAAGTCTTCAATTAAGGACACGTATTCTAAATCTTGTTTCCATCTTGGTTCAGACATTCAAAGACTTCCTTTTCTATTCTATAGAGTTCAGGAATTTCTTCCTATTAAACCATATGATACACTTTTTTTAAAAAATGAAAAGTATAACAATACTAATTTAATCGCTATAAACAAAACTTAATAAATTGGACATATTTATGAAAGAGTCCTTATTTTGTTAAGGCAAACATTAGAATACCCGCAGCTACAGCTACGTTCAATGATTCTGCTTGCCCCATGATTGGAATGTATAGATTCTTAGTTGTTTTTTCTAGTAATTCTTTGCTCATCCCGTTTCCTTCATTCCCCATTACCACAGCAAATTTTGATTGTGGTGTAATGTCTCTATAAGAAACAGCTAATTCATTCAACTCGGTTCCATATACGGGAAATCCAGCATTCTGAAATAACTCAAACCAATCAGACAAATCATCTTGATAAATAGGCAAATGAAAATGACTTCCTTGCATAGAACGAATAACCTTATTGTTATATAAATCAACGGTTCCTTTACCTAGAACAACACCGCCAAAACCCGCTGCATCAGCTGTTCGAATCATTGTTCCAAGATTCCCTGGATCTTGAACATTATCTAAAAATAAATACGGTTTCTCAAGTACTGGTTCTTCGGGGACACTATTTTTTTTAACAACAGCAAATATCCCTTGTGTTGTTTGTGTTTCACTTAACTGTTTAGAAACTTCTTGCGAAACTAAAACCATTTTATTTTCAGGTAAAGAGGTTGCTACCATTTCTTTAGCATCTTCACTAAGCATTACTTCCAAGATGAGTGCTTTATTTTTAATCGCCTCATCTATCAGATGAAAGCCTTCAATCAGATAGGTACCCACTTTTTCTCGCCCTTTTTTTGTTTGCAACTTTTTCCACATTTTTACTCGTTCATTTTTGACTGATACGATTGTCTCCATCTTTTTTAATCCTCCAGTTCGTACAAATCACTTGCTCTTTCATTCTACTAAAAAAACCTCTCTTTTTACAGAGAGGTTTCCTATTTTTTGTTTTTTATAATCCTAAATAAGATGCTGGATTGACTCGAGTACCATTCACATATACTTCAAAATGAAGATGGACACCTGTTGATGCACCCGTCGTACCCATTATTCCTAATTGTTGCCCTTGAGAAACATTTTGTCCTGGTGCTACGGCTAAACTACCTGAAACCATGTGCGCATAAAGTGTTTTTAAGCCATTGCCATGATTAATTATAACATGATTTCCCCAACCTGAACCATAACCGGCCACTTCAATTACTCCACTTTGAGCAGCGATGATAGCTCCACTTCCACCAAAGTCCGTTCCACCATGTAATTTACTCTCTCCAGTAATTGGGTGAATACGATACCCAAATTGAGAGGTTACTACGCCATTACTTGGACGGATAAAGCCTGAACCATTACTAGAACTACTCGCTACACTGTTTGGTTTCGTCGTTTCTGCTTGTGGTGCTTTTGATGCTTGTGGTGCTTTTGTATTATTTTTTGAAGAGGCTGCTAATTTTTGTTCTTCTTGTTTAGCCGCTTTTTCAGCGGCTTTTTCTGCAACTGCTCTAGCTTGTGCTTGACGGGCTTTTTCTGCTTCAAAAATCCGTTGTTTTTCTTGTTGAAGTTCTTTAGATAAAACACTAGTTTTTGTAGCAACTACTTTTTGTTCATCCACAAATGTGTTTTTTTCATTTTCTGTCATATTGTATTGAACAGCTAGTTGAACAATGTGATCATCCATTTCAGCTTTTTGAGCGACTAAGTTATTTTTAGTTACTTCAATATTACTTTTTAATTTTTCTATCGCTACTTTTTCATTTTTTGCTTCTTTTTCATTTACTTCTAATGTGGCTTTATCATTCTCTTGTTCAGTTACTATTTCTTTGTTAGCTGACACTAATTGATTGATTATGCCGACACGCCCAATTAAATCTGATAAACTCTCAGAAGAAATCACCATTTCTACCATATTAGATGCTTTACCATCTGTTTGGATAACACGAGCTTGGTTTTGTAATTTTTCTTCTCGTTGTGCAATCAGTTCTTTTAAAGCTTCAATTTCTTTTTGTAATTTCTCGATTTTTTCTTTTGATTCTTTCAATTTTTTCTCTTGTTCGTGTAATTTGATAACCACTTCATCTATATTAGATTGTAGTTTTTTTACATCATTTTCTATCTCAGTTTTTTTTGATTCTAAGCTATCCATTTTATTTTCTTGGGTTTTTATTTTAGAATTTAAGTCATTTGATTTAGTTTCAAGTTCTTGTCTTTGTTTTTCTAAGCTTTGAACACTCTCAGCATTCACCATTGTTGGCATTACAAAAGGACCTGCAAGCAACATCGCTGCAATTAATCCAGTAGTTAGTTTCTTTTTCAAAAAATGTACCCCCCATGAATCTATATGATTAATCTTTCTTATTTTTCTCAACTTTGTAAGTATAACATCATTGTATAAAATAAACGATACTATTAAAGTAACAATTTCACAGTACTATTACAAACAGATTAAATAACTAATTACTTTTAATCTCCTTTTTTTGTTTGCAACTTTTTCCACATTTTTACTCGTTCATTTTTGACTGATACGATTGTCTCCATCTTTTTTAATCCTCCAGTTCGTACAAATCACTTGCTCTTTCATTCTACTAAAAAAACCTCTCTTTTTACAGAGAGGTTTCCTATTTTTTGTTTTTTATAATCCTAAATAAGATGCTGGATTGACTCGAGTACCATTCACATATACTTCAAAATGAAGATGGACACCTGTTGATGCACCCGTCGTACCCATTATTCCTAATTGTTGCCCTTGAGAAACATTTTGTCCTGGTGCTACGGCTAAACTACCTGAAACCATGTGCGCATAAAGTGTTTTTAAGCCATTGCCATGATTAATTATAACATGATTTCCCCAACCTGAACCATAACCGGCCACTTCAATTACTCCACTTTGAGCAGCGATGATAGCTCCACTTCCACCAAAGTCCGTTCCACCATGTAATTTACTCTCTCCAGTAATTGGGTGAATACGATACCCAAATTGAGAGGTTACTACGCCATTACTTGGACGGATAAAGCCTGAACCATTACTAGAACTACTCGCTACACTGTTTGGTTTCGTCGTTTCTGCTTGTGGTGCTTTTGATGCTTGTGGTGCTTTTGTATTATTTTTTGAAGAGGCTGCTAATTTTTGTTCTTCTTGTTTAGCCGCTTTTTCAGCGGCTTTTTCTGCAACTGCTCTAGCTTGTGCTTGACGGGCTTTTTCTGCTTCAAAAATCCGTTGTTTTTCTTGTTGAAGTTCTTTAGATAAAACACTAGTTTTTGTAGCAACTACTTTTTGTTCATCCACAAATGTGTTTTTTTCATTTTCTGTCATATTGTATTGAACAGCTAGTTGAACAATGTGATCATCCATTTCAGCTTTTTGAGCGACTAAGTTATTTTTAGTTACTTCAATATTACTTTTTAATTTTTCTATCGCTACTTTTTCATTTTTTGCTTCTTTTTCATTTACTTCTAATGTGGCTTTATCATTCTCTTGTTCAGTTACTATTTCTTTGTTAGCTGACACTAATTGATTGATTATGCCGACACGCCCAATTAAATCTGATAAACTCTCAGAAGAAATCACCATTTCTACCATATTAGATGCTTTACCATCTGTTTGGATAACACGAGCTTGGTTTTGTAATTTTTCTTCTCGTTGTGCAATCAGTTCTTTTAAAGCTTCAATTTCTTTTTGTAATTTCTCGATTTTTTCTTTTGATTCTTTCAATTTTTTCTCTTGTTCGTGTAATTTGATAACCACTTCATCTATATTAGATTGTAGTTTTTTTACATCATTTTCTATCTCAGTTTTTTTTGATTCTAAGCTATCCATTTTATTTTCTTGGGTTTTTATTTTAGAATTTAAGTCATTTGATTTAGTTTCAAGTTCTTGTCTTTGTTTTTCTAAGCTTTGAACACTCTCAGCATTCACCATTGTTGGCATTACAAAAGGACCTGCAAGCAACATCGCTGCAATTAATCCAGTAGTTAGTTTCTTTTTCAAAAAATGTACCCCCCCATGAATCTATATGATTAATTTTTCTCATTTTTCTCAACTTTGTAAGTATAACATCATTGTATAAAATAAACGATACTATTAAAGTAACAATTTCACGAGTACTATTACAAACAGATTAAATAACTAATTACTTTTAACCTCCTTTTCTCCAGTACTTTGCAGGATAAATTAAGCATAGCAATTAAAGTTCTTTTGTTATATTATATAAAAGAGAATTCTATCTGCTATTAAGTAGTCCATGCTGTTATTTAAGCATGTCATTTGAATTGTAAGAAAAAAAGGGGGTACGAAATGAACAGGAAAAAGAAAAGAAGCTTTGTTTTAATAATACTTATCTTATTCACATTTGGTGGTGGGATAAGTTTCTATCAACACACTATAAATGTACAAGCGAAAGAAGACCAAAAAGAAGTAGAAAACGCACTAACATTGGCAAAAAAAACGACGAACCTTTTATATTTGACTGACAAAACAGAGCTCTTGAGTGACTCAATTACACAAGAAAAAATCCAAGAAGCCGAACATTCTCTTAAAATTTTATCTGCTTTAACATTAAACGAAACACAACAAAAGTATTTAAATAACCTTTCACAACAGGTAAATGATGCTACGCAGATGTTTACTATCCAATCTTCTATACATAAGAAATTTAAAGATGAAAAAATAATAAGTCATGATGTTGAATTTTCTAAAGAAGATAAAGATTTAATGTTGTTAAAAAAGAGGAAACCCCTTTTTGTTAAAAAAATTAGTGAGATTATTGAACAAAGTAAGAGGCAGCTTGCTATAAAACAAGAACTTAGTCACTTTTTTAAAGATTACGATAAACTTGAAGCAAAAGAAACTATCGCTCGCTCTGATTTTAACAGCTTCAAAGAAAAAGTTGATTCTTTGCCTAGCGAAACATTTAAATCAAGTTTAACTGAAGCTTTAGTTGCTGTCCAAAAAGCCATTGAAAAAAGAGCAGTAAAAGAAAGAGAAGTAAAAGAAGAAGAAGCTAAAATAGAAAAAGAGCGTGAAGAAGCAGAAAAAGAACACGAGATTGAGGCTGAAAAGACAAAAGAAACAGATAAAGATAAAGTTGCCTTTAATGATTCTAGTGTTTCAACTTCTGTCTCTAAAGAGACTACTCAAAGTCAAACAAGTTCTAAATCAATTGCCTCATCCAAGCAAGTCGTACCTGCTCAACAAACTGGAATTGAAGGGTTAATAGCACGCTCTTTAACTAGTCAATATACCGATCAAATCATAGGTGTTGTCGCAAATGGTTCAAGTTCAACCGTTTATGTATTTGAAAAAAATGGTGCCCAATGGCAGACCATCCTTTCTGTCCCAGGCCGTGTCGGTTATAATGGCGTAGGCAGTTCTTACGAGGGTTCTGGTCGTACTCCAAAAGGTGCTTATTCATTAGGTTTTGCATTCGGTACTGGTCCAAATCCAGGAACCATTTTAACTTATAAACAAATTACTGGGAATTCTTATTGGATCAGCAACCCTGATGATTCTCAATACAATACATGGCAAGAACGTTCTAGTTCTAGTTCTTTGGATGAACACATGAACGATTACCAAACACAGTATAAATACGGCATTACATTAAATTATAACAATGGTGTTAATGGTGGCAGCGCGTTTTTTGTGCATGTCAACGGAAATGGTGCAACAGCTGGATGTATTTCTGTATCTGAATCTAATATGCTTTACTTGATGCAACACATTAGAAATGGCGCTTATATTATTAATGTCACTAGCGAATCAGAATTAGCTCATTACTAATCCGGGTTTTCTCTTTCACTTACTCTATATAAAAAGGACTACAGAATTCCTTATTGGAATTTGTAGTCTTTTTTGTCCCCATTAATCACTTTGTTTACTATGTTTGTTTTTTTTACATTTTCACTTCCACTTGGCTTCCTTCAGTAGTTTTTGTTACTTCGATATGAACAGGTATTCGCATCTTTAATTCTTCCACATGTGAAATAATTCCAACAAGTCGACCTCTTTGGTTTAATTCATACAAGGTTTCGATTGCACTATCTAAAGAATCCGAATCCAAGGTTCCAAAACCTTCATCAATAAATAATGTATCTACACTCACTCCGCCACTATGATTTTGAATCACATCGCTTAGTCCTAATGCTAATGCTAACGAAGCCTTGAAACCTTCCCCGCCAGAGAGCGTTCTAACACTTCTTGTTTTACCCGTATAATTATCAAATACATCTAAATCCAAACCTTTAGCTCCGGTCCCTTTAACTTTTTCTTCTCTTCGTAATAAGGAATAGCGATTATTGGTCATTTGTGTAAATCGTAAATTCGCTGCCAGAATAATTTCCTCAAAGTAGATGGCTAAAACAAATCGTTCAAATGAAATGTAATCTGTCTCTTTAGAACCATTAGCTAACTCAGCTAATTCGCTGTACAACCTATATTTTTCTAATTGTATCTGCTTAGCTTCATATTGGTGCTTAATTTCTGTATTGGCCGTTTCGTACTTTTTGACTGTTCCAATTAGTTCTTCATATTTTTTATTTATCACAATTCGTTCATTTTCCTTTTGTTGATTTTCTAAATGGTAATCTTCAATGGATTGTCCGTCTTTTATGGCTGCTACTTTTTCTTTTTGCTTTGCATAGTTCGCTTGATTGACCCATAATTTTTGATCATAATCAAATACTTCTGTTGTTAATTCTTGTACTTGTTTTTCCTCTAACACATAGTCTTCAAATCGTCCATCAAATTCTGCTTCTTTTAGTTTCGTTTCAAATTCAATAGCAGCCGCTTCATAGCGCGTAGTACTATTTTCAAGTTGTGTTTCAAAAGAACCAATTCTTGTTTTATACTGTTCTTCTAATTTTTCTAGTTCAACTTTTTTATCTTGGTTTTTTTTATAAATATTTTCTATTTTCTGTGTTTCATCTATTAGCAACTGCAAGTTTTCTTGTACTTCTTTAAGTTCATTATACGTCAACTGACTTATGGCATCTTTGATTTCTTTTTTTATCTCTTCTATTCGGTTGTCATTATTTTGACTAGTAGAACGCAATTCTTGAATAGCCGATTCTACTTTTTTCTCTTGCTTTTGCGTGTTTTCTATTTGTTGTTTAACGGATTCTTCTCGTCTAACAACCTGTTCTAACCGTTTTATTTCATCATTGAGTTCTGTTTTTCTTGTTGTCCCCATTTTTAATTCTAACAGCAGCTGCTCCAACAATTCCTCAGCTTCATTAGAACGCACATTAAACAATCGTTCGTATTCTTTAATATGCTCATTTAAGTAACCCATTTCACTAGAAGCAACTGTATAGTTGTTATACTTCTGGTTTTTTTCACCTTCTACTGCTTCTAATTGTTCTTTTGACCCAACATCTTCTGATAAAATTGCTGGAACAGGATGATCTAGTGAACCACAAACCGGACATGCGGTATCTTTTTTTAACTCATTAGCTAATACCCCAGCAATATTTCGGTTATACGCTAGTTGTTGTTGTTGATAATTTTTTTCACTTTCTTGGTAATCGGTTTCTAACTTATTAAATAGAATGACTTGCTTGTTTTTTTGTTCTAAAATTTGAACCAAGTCTCTAAGACTATTTTGCCTAGTCGTTAATTCCGTAATTTTTTCTTTTAACTCATACGCATCCGTTTGTTTTTTAACTAGTTTAATTCTGGCTTGATAGATTTCTGCTGATAATTGCTTATTTTCATCTAACTGATTTCTTTGTTCTATTAATTTTGCTGTCTGTTCTTCAATCTCTATTTGTAATTCTTGATTGGCTACTTTTAAAGTTGTTATTTTGCTTTCTTTTACTTCAACTGCTTTTATATTCCGTTCTTCTTGTTTCAATTCATTGATTTTTTCTCTTTTTTCTGGCAAAAGTAAATAATTTTTTTCAGCTATTGTTGCCTCATTTTTATTTTCTATCCATGCAATTGCTGTTTTTGATAAGGCATTTTTTTCTGTTTCTACACTCTGCTGAAGCGCTTCTTTATCTACTAATGCTTTCTCTTGTTCTGCTTTGTAGACAACTAGTTTTTGTGCTTTTTCGTTCATCTCTATTTTTTTACGTTTTGCATCCATTTCTTCTTTTAGATCTGTCAACTCATGCTTTACCTGTTCCAATTGCTCTAATTCAGTTAAGTCCTTTATTCGTTCTTGGTTTTGCTGCATTTTTTTACGGAATCGTTCCATCTCATTTGTATAATTTTGAATGTTTTTTCTATAAATACTCAACGAATCTTCTAATTCAATCAACAATTGCTTAATGTCCATCAACTCAATTGCTTCAGCTAGCAAATGATTTTCTTGAGGATCAATTATACCTATAAATTTTTCCATCGTTTTATCACTTTGCTCAACTTCTAATCTTAAACGGCGAGCTTCTTCTTTCAAACTTGATTGAAAAGCCTTAATCGTATCTGTTTGGAAAATATTACGAAAAATCTTTTCTTTATCTGCACTATTGGATTCCAACATTTTTTTAAATTCGCCTTGAGGTAACATCACAATTTGCTTGAACTGTTCATAAGATAAAGAAAGCAACTCTTTAATTTCTTGATTGGCTTCATTTATTTTTGTTGTTACATTTTTACCATGAATAAATTCTACTTCAGGACTATATTTCTTAATTCTATGTTTCCCAGGACCCATTTGAGCGGGTGAACGCTTAATATAATACTGTTTACCCGCTAATTCAAATTCTAATTCAACATAGCAAAGATCATCATCAGTAGCGAACTGTGATTTAAATGAATCTTTTTCTCGACTTGTCCCACTTGCCTCATCATATAAAGCATAGGCAATCGCATCAAAAATAGTCGTTTTCCCAGCACCCGTTGGACCACTTACTAAAAAAAGTGTTTTTTGATTAAATTGAGTGAAATCAATTTCAACTTCCCCTTTATATGGGCCAAAAGCATTTAGTATTAACTTTAGTGGTCTCATTTATTCTCGTCCCCCTATTTCATGTAACGTGCTCTCGACTATTTCTTTACGATTAGTTGCTAGTTCTTTTTGTTTAAACTGTTGATAAAAATCACTAAACAAATCTTCTAGTGGCATCTCTTTCAAGCTTTTTTGATCATATTTTTTATAAATTTGACCCTCTTCTTTTTTTGCAGCATATTCTAAGCCCATTGCATTCGGAAATCTTCTGCGCAATTGGTTCATTGCATCCATCACATAATTTTCATCCTTTAACTCAAAAAAAACATAATCATCAGATTTTTGATTCATTAACTCCTTAAATAAGCCTTTAATAACGCGCATATCATGTAACGGTTTTAAATAAATCGGTTCAATTTCTACTTTACCCTCTTCTAACGTCACCAACGAGACTTGTTTCTTTTGGATTGCTTCTGATTTAGAATATTTTAAAATGGATCCACTGTAACGAATTCTATCGTGTTTAACTTTTTGTGGTTTGTGTAAGTGACCTAATGCCACATAATCAAAATCTTCAAACAATTCGACATTCACGTATTCTGCTGTCCCAATACTCAATGGACGTTCTGAATCGGTCGTTTCAGAGCTATCATCAGAGATGTTAATCACAAATCCATGAGCAATGATGATATTCGTTTCCTCTTTATTCATTGTTTGTTTTATCTTATTTAACTGAGCTTTAGTCGCGTCTTCTAAATTTTTTATTGAATCATCTTTTAATAATTCACGAATATAAACATGATCTGCAAATGGCAGTAAATAGAAATTAGTCCCTTGAACAGTTACTTTTCTCGTCTCTTCTTTAACTGTTCCTTCTATATAAAGGTTACTCGATTCGAACAAACTCGCACCATACTCAACGCGTTCATTGCTATCATGATTTCCTGCAATAATAAATACAGGGATTTTCACTTCATGAATCAAACGTGTTAACACTAAGTTTACTAGCGAAACAGCTTCTTTTGGTGGAAAGGCCCGATCATATAAATCACCTGCCATAATTAGCACATCAACTTCTAAAATTTTTAATTTTTCAATCAACTGGTTCAGAAAAAATTCTTGATCCTCTAACATGGATACTTCATTTACAATTTTCCCAATATGCCAATCTGCTGTATGTAATATACGCACTTATCTCGACCCCTATCTAATTTTCTTGTTCATTATTCTCAATTGATTCCTTTTATTTAGTCTACCACTTTTTTATTCCATTCAAAAGTTCTGATTTAGACGCTAGCAATTATTATCCATTCTCAAGAGTATACAAAGCCACTTTAATGCTGTTACTTTAAATTATGAAGCTATTTGGACAAAAATTAAATACAAGAAAAAGCCTTCGAGTATAATCACTCAATGACTTTTTCTTTTTATACTGAATTGGTTTATTTTTATTTACATTTCTTTATTTAATTTTAATAAACAAGAAGAGGTCTGCGTTATATTGATTATCATATACATTCATAGATTCAACTATAAATTTCAATTTAACTTGTTGATTCTCTTCAATGATTGTAGCCTCATCAACCGATATGAATTCTTTTTGCACATTATCATCGATTAATAGCTTATCAAAAATAGATTGCATCTCGATTTTAATTTGCTCATTATTTTGTTCATCTTTCAATATTAAAGTGTAGTTATTATCTTTTTGCTGTTGAACTAATATATATACTGATCCTTCTTTTTCAAAAGAAAGTTCATTATCCTTTGAAAGCTCACTATCAGAGTCATACAAACGCAGTCGAATCATTTGATCATAGTCTTCAATCGACAGATTTAACCCTTCCTCATAATTTAAACTTACATATCGACCATTATCAACAATATCTTGGTTTTCATATTCTTTTGCGAATCCAAAAGTCGTTTCAAATTTATTATTACTTGTTAAATCATCTGGTAACCACTCTATATTACTAGCATAATTCATGTTTACTAAATAATCAGATGTTCCAGTGATTCGAATTTTATCTTCTTTAGAAATAGAAGCATTCGGAATAATCTTATCCTTTTCAAGCATTTCATTATCTACAAGAATATTTTCTAATAAGTTTGTTTGGTTTACTCTACTTACTGTAAACGCATCGATAGGAGGGATAATAGAAAGAATACAAAAAGAAATTAAGACTGCAATCGCTATGCCGTTTTTCTTGACTGGCAAAAAGCTAAAAATTAATCCTGCGATTGTTGCAAATACTCCAAAAAGAATCACATAATACCGACCTTGTGTAATTCCCAGTTCTCCAATTTTCAATACCGATGCAATCGTTTGGAATAAAACAATTGGAATGAGTACTTTCGGAAAAACCTTTCTGAATAGTACTGCAAACTGATTTTCAATTGTACTAGATAATATATACACTAGTATAACGGTGACTGCGTAAGATACAAGCAGCGGTTCTAACAAGTTATCCGTCCAAAAGCTACTTCTTATATTTAGCACTATATAGGCTAACAGAATGGCCGTATATATCACCGTTAACGGAATAATCACATAAGAGATTAATAGTTCTAGTACTTTAGGAACACTCGTTGCTTCTTTAAGCTTTTCTAATATAACCATCTTATCTTCCTCAGAAATACGCTTATCTGTCGCCTTTTCATATAAAGGAGTAAAAGATAAATAGTATAAGGGAGCGAATAAAGAGAAAATAATATTCAAAACATGCAACGTTAATTTATCGTCAATCGGAAAGAGCAAACGGTCGATTGCAAACAAAATGGAACTAGTACCCATTGCAATAATCACTGTAAATAATGAAGTAATAAAGAAAGCTTTAAAAGCAGCCATAAAACTTTCATTAAAAGCCAACCTTGTTTTTATGGTAGGAATTAGAATATAGAGCAAGACTAGCGCAAAAACGAATACACTTGTTTTAATTCCTACTTCTAAGTCATATAAATTAGCTGTCGGAATAATAAAATAATACCCAATCGTTATCAAACTTGCTGCAGCCATAAGCATAAATCGTTGACTTTGCTTATGGAAGAATCTTTCGTACAGTTGTTGAGCAACCCCGCTGAGTACTGCACCTACAAAAAGAGTGAATAAATAGTTGGTATACACTTCTTTTTCTTGATTAATCGTTACACCATTTAATATTGCTAATGCTAAAAGAAATAAAACAGTCAGAGGGTAACGAGTACTTGCACGGATCATTCCTTGGAATATTTGTTGTAAGTTTCTTATCAGTTTCATCTTCTCCACCTTCTTTCTTAGTTTATGATGAATTCATCTAAATTATAAGTCAATTAAAGAGTAATGTATATTGGTTTGTTTAGTTGCAAAAAAAAAGCACCATCCGAAGATGATACTTTTTTAAGATGCGCGGCAGCGTCCTACTCTCACAAAGGGAAACCCTTCACTACCATCGGCGCTAAGAAGCTTAACTGCTGTGTTCGGCATGGGAACAGGTGTGACCTTCTTGCCATCGCCACCACA